>FPKX01000052.1_pt1 | contig 54469 bp, 54 predicted proteins | sample 1057381 | NCBI WGS metagenome assembly FPKX01 (sample SAMEA4473313, study PRJEB15554) | hydrothermal vent metagenome | biome: marine basaltic hydrothermal vent biome; feature: marine hydrothermal vent; material: water | place: Pacific Ocean | collected 2011-06-14/2011-07-23 | depth 1199 m
TTTTTCTTCTGCTCATGAGAATCTGAAGGTTCAAAAGCCTTCTCCTCTTCCCATTTTTTTTGCCATTTAGCTTCAATTTCATTTGGATTGTAACTCATTGTATTCTCTCTTATATTATGATTGTTTTATTAAACGGATTATATCTAAGATGGGGTTAATTGTAGGGGTATCCCTTGCGGATCTCTTAAATAGGATATCTTCTTACCGTAGGGGCAATCCCTTGTGGGTGCCCTTCTCTGTTATATTTATTTTTATTACATAGAAAAAAGGTACCCATAAAGGGCACCCTTACGATCTATTTGAAGGTATCACACTGTCTGAGATCTCCCGTGACAAAACCTCGTTTGAACCATTTTACACGTTGCGCAGAACTACCATGAGTAAAGGAGTCTGGTCGCACTCTTTGACCTGCTTGTTTTTGCAAAGTATCATCACCAATGGAAGATGCTGCTCTCAATGCCTCTTCGACATCACCAGGTTCAAGTATATTGAATTTCTTTTGTGCATGATATGCCCATGCTCCAGCATAACAATCTGCCTGAAGCTCTACCCTAACTTGTAAAGCATTAGATTTTGCACTTTGTCCACCCCAATTTTGCTTAATTCTCTGAACCTTATCTAATGTTCCTTGAAGATCCTGAATATGGTGTCCTATCTCATGAGCCAATACATATGCTTGCGCAAAATCACCAGGTGCATTATGTCTATTTGCCAATTCATCAAAAAAGCCAAGATCCAAATAAACTTTCTCATCTACAGGACAGTAGAAAGGTCCCATTTGTGATTGGGCAGCTCCACATCCAGATCTTGTATATCCTCTATATAAAACCATTGTAGGTTTCGTATATTTCATTCCATATTTTGCTAAAGTTTCACTCCAGACATCTTCTGTACTCTTTAGAATCTTAGAGATAAAAACCGCTTCTTTGTTGTCTTTTACGGTATCTACAGGCTTAGAAGAGACTCCTCCCATACCAATAAGTGCCAATGGGTTATAACCCATAAAATATGCTGCAACTCCAACTCCAAGAATAAGCATACCAAACTTAGATCTTAAAAGAGGTTTAATTATAGGCCACAATACCATCATAGTTTGCATAGAGACACCACCCCCACCTCTTCTACCTGTACTCGACCGTCTATCTTCTACATTTCTACTCTCTTGTTCATCATCCATGCGCATAGTAAAAACCTTTAAAATTTTCCATTATAATTATTTTTTAATATCTTTAATTATACCAACCAAAAGTAAAATTTAAATACAATTAGGACAATGTTTATTAAACAAAAGGAATATACCAGTGTCTTTAGCCCTTGCAAGAAAATACCGTCCTTCGACTTTCGATGATCTAATCGGTCAAGAATCTGTTTCGCAAACTTTATCACTTGCACTTGATGGAAACAGACTCTCTCATGCTTATCTTTTCTCTGGATTAAGAGGTTCTGGTAAAACTTCAACAGCACGTATATTTGCAAAAGCACTGCTTTGTGAAAAAGGTGAAACTTCACACCCTTGTGGAGTGTGTGCACACTGTGAAATGTCTGCACAAAACAGACATATGGATATTATAGAGATGGATGCTGCATCAACACGTGGTATTGATGACATAAAAGATTTAATAGAGCATACAAAGTATAAACCATCTTCTGCAAGATATAAAATTTTTATTATCGATGAAGTACATATGCTGACAACACAAGCTTTTAATGCTCTGCTAAAGACACTTGAAGAGCCTCCTAGTTTTGTAAAATTTATTTTGGCAACTACAGATCCACTAAAATTGCCAGCAACTATTTTGTCACGAACTCAACATTTTAGATTTAAAAAAATTCCACAAAACCTTGTTTTAAAACATCTTGAACACATTTTAAGTTTGGAAAATGTAAGTTATGAACAAGATGCCATAGATATTATTGCACGTTCTGGTGCGGGCTCTTTGAGAGACTCTTTGACTCTACTAGATCAAGCTATTGTATATTCAAAAAATCATATAGACATGGCTACTGTTACTGGTATGCTTGGTATCATTGAGCCTGGTCTTTTAGATGAACTTTTAAATGATATTTTAAAAAAAGATAGAAGCAAAATACTCTCATTTGTCACTTTGGCAGCAGATTATGAAGCTGAAATGATATTGGATGAATTAACTTTATATATTAAAAATTTATTATTAACCCAAAACTCTAAACTATCTGCCATGACTATAGAGAGATTTTTCAGAGTTATTGCAGATTCAAAAGCTCTTTTAGCTCTTGGAAGTGATGGAGAATTTGTTCTAACTTTGGCACTATTTAAAATGGTTGAAGCTCTTGAAATAAAAAATATAGACGATATGATAAAATCTCTTGGAAAAGAGTTACAGGGTGTTGAAGTAACTGAAATCCTCGTAACTACTCCAGATCAAGATGAAAATATTCCACATGAAGTTATTACAATTACAGAAGAAGATTTCGTTAAAGAAAAAGAGCCCAAAAAAGAAGCTATAGCAGAAAAAACAGCCACAGTAGAAGAAGTACCTACGGTAGAAAAAGTTGTAAATGTTGAAGATGAACCAGAGCAAATAGTTGAGCAAGCTAAAGTAGATGATCATCTATTTAAAAAGTTGCTTGAAAAGATATATGACAGAAATTACGACTTAGGTGAATCTTTTAAAAACAACATAGAGTTTCAAAGTTTTGAAGATGGAAAATTAACATGGAGCTCAACTGCTCAAGATGAAGATAAAAAACAACTCAGAACACACTGGGGTCTCATAAATATGTTGGTAAAAGATATATTTGGTATAGAGACAAAAATTGTAAATATAGCTAAAAAAAAACTTGATTCATCAAAACCATTAGAGCAGACAGCTAATATAGATTCATCCTCAAAAGAAATGAACTTAGTAGATGAATCAACTCTACAACAAAACGTACCACACACTGATGCAGATGCTAGTTCAATGATTGAAGATGTAGAGATGAAAAGTTCTTGTATCTCTCCAGAAGCAGGAGAGACAGAAGCAGCAAAAGAGAAAGACCCCTCTACTTTACTTCAAGAACCAATGATAAAAGAAGCAATAGCTCTTTTTGATCCTAAAAAAGTACGTATTAAAAGAAATACATAAACAACGCAATATAAACTCTGCCTTTTTATTTAGCTACCTCTTGACGGTGTTGTCAGGGGACAAGACCCTACTCCATGTATGCCTTGGTTACAATTTTTGGCTTATCATCATAAATTTTTATTTTCTCTGCAGCTATACACTCTCCATTATCGTCCAATTCAAAAACAAGCATTTGTAAAATTGCCTTACACTTATCTGCAACATTGAAGTGTCCGCCAAGTCCAGTTAAGAGCCTTTTTATTGGTATTTCAGAACTTATACCTATAACTCCATCACGACAACCGGTTAATCCAATATCTGTCAAAAAACAACAACCATTGTCAACTTGTAAATCATCTGTTGACACATGTGTGTGAGTTCCGATTATTGCAGAGACATCCTTTTTCAACATTTGAAATAGTGCCTGTTTTTCAGAGCTTGCTTCGGCATGCATATCTATAATAATATGTTTAATACCGTCATGTTTCAATCTATCTACTACCTCTTTAATCATAGTAAAAGGATTGTCGACCATTGGCATAGTATAGTATCCCATTAGGTTAACAATAGCTATTTCATGGCCTAATACCATTGTTTTAAACAATCCCTCACCTGCTGTCTCTTTAGGATAGTTTATTGGTCTAATAAGTGGATATTTATCAAAAATATCAAGTATCTCTTTTTTATCAAAACTGTGGTTCCCACCGGTCATCATATTGATACCATATCCAAGTAGTTCAATACAATTTTTTTCTGTCAGTCCAAAACCATGACTTGCATTTTCATAATTGGCAATAGTAAAATCAATAAAATGTTCTTCTTGTAAACGTTTTAAATGTTTTTTTAGTATTAAGCGACCTGGTTTACCAACAATGTCGCCTATAAATGCAATTTTCATATTTATATCTTATGCTGCTTTGGGAAACGCACCCTACACTCTTGCTTTTCCAGAAAAAGGAAGCAAAGCAGAAGCCCATGTTAAGCCACCACCAAATGTATCTAGTAACATTAAATCACCATTTTGTATTTTCCCTGATTCCCATGCATCGTTTATAGCCATAGGTATAGATGCCGCAGAAGTATTACCATATTTTCCTACTGTAACAACAACTTGCTCTTCACTCATTTTAAGAGCATCACCAACTGCTTTTATAATACGATAATTTGCCTGATGAGGGATAAAATGAGGAACATCTTCTGCTTTTACATTATTTTTCTTAAGTATATCTTTTACATCATTCGTCAAAGTTTTAACTGCCAATTTAAAAGTCTCATTGCCTTTCATTTGTACAAAATTAAGACCCTGATCAATAACCTTTTGACTAACAGGATTTATAGCTCCAGGAGCAGGAGTAACTAAGAAATCTGCATACGAACCGTCTGCAGATGCATGTGTATCTACAAAGCCTTCTTCTTTTTTTGTACCCGCAGATATGATAGCAGCACCTGCACCATCTCCAAATAATATACAAGTACCTCTATCGGTATAATCTACAATTGAAGAGAATTTTTCAGCTCCAACAAGTAAAATATTTTTCTTCATTCCAGATTCGATGAATGCCTGAGCCAATGTTAAAAGATATACAAATCCACTACATGCAGCAGATATGTCAAAAGCTTGAACATTATGGATTCCTATTTTATCTGAAATAACACAAGCAGTTGAAGGCATATTGAAATAGTCAGGAGTTACAGTTGCACAAATAACAAGATCTATATCTTCTTTATCTATGCCTGCTCTTTCTATGGCAATATTGGCAGCTTTAGCACCCATATCACTTGTATATTCATCTTTAGCTGCTATACGTCGTTCAGAGATACCTGTACGTTTTACAATCCATTCATCGGTTGTATCTATCATTTTTTCTAAATCTTTATTTGTTAGTACTTTTTCGGGGACATAAGAACCTATAGATTTAAAGGTTGCATAAATTGGTTTTGTTACTGACATTGTTATCCTTAGGGTATTACCATAACGTGGTAAGCATCAATATTATTGTTATTATTTTACCATAATTTTATAAGGAGAGGTATGAAATGAGGTTAATTGACAAGCCGAAGCTTATCAATTATTTATTGTGTGTAAGAAGTTCTTCTATAACATTATTTACGTCAGATTTACTATATTCAATAGCTTGAAAAATTGCATTCTTCATTGCTTTTGAGTTTGCCGCTCCATGACTTATAATTGCACAACCATTAATACCAAGGAGCGGTGCTCCTCCATACTCATCTTTATCTATTTGCTTTTTCATATTTGCAAATACTTTTTTACGCATAAGAAGTGCACCTATTTTTGCAGGAAGTGACTTTCTAATGTATTGTCTCATAAGATCAAAGACTGTAGTTACTACACCTTCTGATGTTTTAAGCAAAATATTACCAGTAAAGCCATCACATACTACTACATTTACTGTACCGTTGAAGATATCTTTCCCTTCAACATTACCTACGAAACCATCTAACTCCTTCAAAAGGACAAAAGCTTCTTTAGTTAAAGCATTTCCCTTAGAATCTTCAGATCCATTAGATAAAAGACCAACTGTAGGTTTATTAATATTCAGAACTTTCTGGACATATGCTTCACCCATTGCACCAAATTCATAAAGATTTTGAGCTGTACAGTCTGTAACTGCTCCAACATCTAAAACCAGTGTTCTTATTGGTGATATGCTTGGCATTAGTGTTGCTAGAGCTGGTTTTGAAATATGCGGTAAACGTCCAATACGCAGGGTAGCCAATGTCATTGTAGCACCAGAGTGTCCTGCTGAAACAACACCGTCTGCCTCTTTATTTCTTACTAATTCAACTGCTTTATATATAGATGAGTCTTTACGTTTCAGTGCATTAGTTGCCTGATCACTCATAGATATAACATCAGAAGCTTCAACTATTTCAACTTTATCTATATAATATTGGGGAAGTAGTGAGAGTATCTCAGTTTTATCACCTACAAGAATAGGTATGAATTTTTTTTCTTCCAGTGCAAGAACTACACCTTCTATAATAGGCTCAGGACCAAAGTCCCCGCCCATTGCGTCAATTGCGATTTTAATCATACAACTTAAGCTTTCGTTGTTTTGTATTCACCAGTTGTCATATTCATGTGGTGAGGCATTCTCCATGTCCCATCTGCATCTTTCACAGGCATTGGTAATGTCAATTTGTAATGTGTTCTTCTTTTTGCTGCTCTCGTGTGACTCACACGTCTTTTAGGTACTGCCATAATAATTCCTTATTGTTAATTTAAAATTCTTTTTCAAAATCCATATCATCATTGTCACATTTGTCACAATAATGATAAGTACTTTGAATTGTATTAATCTCGCTCTGAAGTATGTACAAAATATCAATTTTGCCATCTAAAAACTCAATTATATCTAAATCATCTTTATCTTCAGATATTATATCGCTTAGCTTAAGTTTAAGATTTGAGTCTATATCATAATCGTATGTGTCTCCACATCTATCACATGACATCTCAAAACTACCATTAAGTTTAGCATCTAAAGTAACTTGATGATAACCACTTTTTTGCAATGTTCCATCAAGCGTAACACCATTGAAACTAAGTTCAATAGGTTTTGCTGTAGAACCAATTTTATCAAATACAATCGTCATAAGGTTTGTCCTTAAATTGTACTAGTTTATCTCTCTTTGTGCAAAGAAGAAATTAATTTCAATTTCTGCATTTTCAACAGAATCTGAACCGTGAACTGCATTTGCATCAATACTCTCAGCAAAGTCTGCTCTGATTGTACCAGCTTCTGCTTCTGCAGGGTTAGTAGCACCCATTAGTTCTCTGTTTTTAGCCATTGCATTTTCACCTTCAAGTACTGTTACAACAACAGGACCAGAAGTCATAAACTCTACAAGGTCTTTAAAGAAAGGTCTCTCAGAGTGAATAGCATAAAATGCTTCTGCATCTGCTTGAGATAATTGAATTTTTTTAGTTGCTGCAATTCTAAGATCTGCTGCCTCAAATCTAGCAAGAATCTGTCCTACAACGTTCTTTGCAACTGCATCTGGTTTGATGATTGATAATGTTTGTTCCATCTTAATATATTCCTAAGCGATAATTTACTTCATGTCATACGACGATGAAAAGTATTCGGGCGGGATTATATCGAAATTAAGATTAATTATTTATTAAAAAATGAGGAGGGGTCTATTTGAGAAAGCATATCAGGCAAAAGCCTGATATTAAGTGAATTAGTCTTCTATAACTGGTTCACCTTTTGCGCCTCTTGATTCAGAAGATGGCATACCGTCAACTGTATCATCCCATACGATACAACCTTCAGTTGGACATGCTTCAGCACATGCTGGAACATCATGGTAAGATACACACTCAACACATTTGTCGTTATATACGTAGTATGTCTCTTCACCAGTTGGGTTATCATCCTCATCAACAATTGCTTCTACTGGACACTCATCGATACATGCCGCACAGTTAATACAAATATCTGTAATTTTTACTGCCATTTTAATCCTTTATGTTAAATATAATCAAACTATAGCAAAATAATTTAAATAAATCTTTAATATTAAACAAAAATTTCAATAATTTTTGAAATACCTTCTAATTACCAATAAGACGCCTATATAACGGTTTTGATAATGAATATATTTATTGTATATTCAAGTATTTTCTTATATCTTCAACTCTTGTTCTTTGTTCCCATGTGAAGTCTTTATCTTCTCTACCAAAATGACCATATGCAGCTGTTTTGCGATAAATTGGTCTAAGAAGATCCAACTCTTCCATAATTCCTTTAGGAGTAAGATCGAAGAGGTCTTCAACACAAGATGTAATTTTATCTTCATCTACATTTGCTGTTCCATGTGTATCTATATATATAGATACTGGTTTAGCAACACCAATTGCATATGCAACTTGCAAAGTTACTTTTTCACATGCACCTGCGGCTACAAGGTTTTTTGCAACATATCTTGCAGCATATGCAGCAGAACGGTCAACTTTTGTAGGATCTTTACCAGAGAAAGCTCCTCCACCATGAGGACATGATCCACCATAAGTATCTACAATAATTTTACGTCCAGTAAGTCCTGCATCACCTTGAGGACCACCTATAACAAAACGTCCTGTTGGATTGATATGATAAATAATATCATCACTAAGTAACTCTTCTGGAATTACAGCTTTAATTACCTCTTCTAGCACAGCTTTTTGTACTTGTTCTAGTGTAACAGTGTCATGGTGTTGTGTTGAAACTACTATAGTATCAATAGATACTGGTTTACCATCAACATATTTAACCGATACTTGAGCTTTACCATCAGGTCTCAAGAATGGGACAGTACCATTCTTTCTTACTTCTGCTAGTTTAGCTGTTATTTTGTGAGCTAAAGATATTGGTAAAGGCATAAGTTCAGGTGTCTCTTTACACGCATACCCGAACATAAGTCCTTGGTCACCTGCACCGATTTCACCATCAGCTTGGTCAACTCCCTGATTTATATCTGGGCTTTGTTCACCTATACCATTAAGTACACCTGCTGAACGGTAATCAAATCCATAATTTGAATCTGTGTACCCTATCTCTCTTACAACCTGTCTTGCAATCTCTTGCATAGGTGCATACGCTGTTGTTTTTAGTTCTCCTGCAATAACACAAAAACCATTACTCAATAACGTTTCACAAGCAACACGTGCTTGAGGATCTCTTGCAATAATATAATCTAAAATTGCATCAGAGACCTGATCAGCCATTTTATCTGGGTGACCTTCTGTTACTGATTCACTTGTAAAAATGTATTCGTTAGCCATTTTTAAATCCTTAATATTTTATCGTTCACTGTCACTGAACTTGAAAGAGACATTCATTAATACCTCTTTCAAATTCATATTTGGTGCGTTGGGAAACGCACCCTACATGATTCTTTTTGCTAGTTGTTCTGGTAGTAAGCCTAGAGACTCTTCTACAAGCTTTGTATTTCCATGTGTAATGAAAGAATCATCATACTCAAAAGTTGTTAATGAAATATTTTGTATATCTTTTTTACTCAACAATTCAAGAATTGCTGAACCTACTCCACCATGTGCAGCAGAGTCTGAAAATACAAACCATTTTTTATACTTTTTACTTAACTTTTCTAACATAACTTCATCTAAAGGTTTAACAAAACGAAGATCAAGAATAGCAATATTATCATCCAACAACTCTGCTGTTTGCTCTGCTCTACCAACACCATTACCATAACCAATAAATAAGATCTCATCACCCTCTTTAAGAAGTACAGACTTTCCTAATTCAAATGCAGGACTTTCTATATCTTTAGATATAAAAGCTCCTCTTGGATATCTAAAAGCACAAGGGTGTTCAAAATCTTTTGCAAAATTCATAGCAGCTATCATTGTACTTTCGTTGTAAGGAGCAAAAAGTGTCATATTGGGAATAGCTCTTAAAAAAGATATATCAAATACACCTTGATGTGTCTCTCCATCTTCACCAACAATTCCTGCTCTATCCATAGCAAATACAACAGGCAGATCCATAAGTGCTATATCGTGTATAACTTGGTCATAACCTCTTTGCAAAAAAGTAGAATAGATAGTACAGAAAGGTTTAAAACCCTCTTTTGCCAAAGGTCCCATAGAGGTAACTGCATGCTGTTCTGCAATAGCAACATCCCAAAATCTCTCAGGATACTTCTTCATAACAGCTGACATACCTGTACCAGATGGCATTGCAGCAGTAACACCTACAATTTTCTCATCGCTATCTGCCATAGCTACTAAAGTATCTGAAAAAATTGCTGTAGCTGCTTTTAAACCATTTTTCTTTGGTGCTATGCCTGTTTTAAGATCAAAAGCAGATACTCCATGCCAATGTTCTTTAGTACCCTCTGCAATCTCATAACCTTTTCCTTTAACTGTCTGAGCATGTATAATAACTGGTTTATTTAAAGATTTTGCAACTTCCATAGTTTCAATAAGAGTTTCAATATTGTGTCCATCTACAGGTCCAATATACTCTATGCCCATCTCTTCAAATAGTATACCTGGAGTTATAAGTTTAAAAGAGTCTTCAAATTTTTTAGCCATATATGTAGCACTGTCTGGGAAATGGTCAAGTACTTTTTCTACTCCACCTTTAAATCTTTGGTAAAAAGAACCTGCCATAGTTTGAGAAAGAAGTTTAGATATAGCACCAATTGGCTGTGCTATACTCATCTCATTGTCATTCAGTATGATAACAACAGGATATTTTCTGTCACCAAGTTCATTCATAGCTTCATATACCATTCCAGCAGACATTGAGCCATCACCGATGAAAGCAACAGGTACTCTATCTTCACCTTTTAGAGCAATAGCTTTAGCAGCACCTACTGCCAAAGATATTGATGTTGAGCTATGCCCTGCTACATAATAGTCATATTTGGATTCACTAGGTTTTGTATAACCACAAATTCCATCAAATGTACGAAGCGTATCAAACTCATCCCATCTTCCTGTTAAAAGTTTGTGTGCATATGCTTGGTGTGATACATCAAAGATAAAAGGATCTTTCTCAACATCAAATACCTTATGCATTGCGACAATAAGGTCAGTTGCACCAAGAGTGGAACTAAGGTGTCCACCTGTTTTACTAACTGTATTTAAAATCTTCTCTCTTATCTCTTCAGCTTTAGCATTTAGTTCATCTACTGAATACTTTTTAATATCTGTGATCATATTTTACCTTTTGCCAAATAGGCTTCAAAAAGTTTTTTTGAGGATCGTAATTGTTCATCATCATAGTTTAAATCCAGCTCTTTTGCCAACTGTTTTAAAACTTTTTTACTTACTTTTTTAATTTGTATAAACTCTTCTTTTTCATGAATATACTCATCTAAGATAAAAGGTTTTATCTCTACTTCAGATGACTTAACAACTTCTACTTTTCTCAATTTAAAGTACCTCTGAAAAATGTTTAAAAAAGATATCATTTTGTTTTTCAGTACCAATAGTAATACGAATAGCATTTAAACCATAAGATGCAAGATTACGAATAATAACACCTCTTTTCAATAAATCATCAGATATTTTAGTTGAATCTATGTTAGATTCAAAAAGATATGTAATAAAATTGGTATAACTGTCAATATAAGCAAAATTATTCTCTTTTGCAAAATCTTCATATCGTTTTATCTGATTTTGATGAAGTTCTATGGAGCGCTCAACAAAAGATTCATCTTTACAAGCTTCAATTGCTGCAGCTAAAGAGATAGTAGAAATATTAAATGGTGGTCTCATTTTATAAAGTTGAGATATGAGTTCTTCATTTGCAATACCATAGCCAACTCTCATACCGCCCATTCCATATGCTTTAGAGAATGTCCCAAGATATATGACATTTTCATATGGCAATAGATCTTCTGGAACAATAGAATACTTTTCATCTTTTGCAGCAGCATACTCCATATATGCACCATCTACAACAATCATCGTATCTTTTCCAATAGCTTCAATAATTTTTAAAACTTCCTCTTTAGATGTTGCATCACCGGTAGGATTATTTGGTGTACAGATATAAACTATTTCAGGAGAATGCATTTTGTATGCTTCCATAAATTCATCATACTTATGTTCATAACTAGCTGTTTTAATAACTTTAGCACCAATTTGATTTGCATATATTTCATACATTGCAAAAGTAACTGCTGACATAAGTATGGAAGAGTTTTCATTTAACATAGATCGTGAAATAAATTCTAAAATCTGATCAGAACCCGCACCTATAATAATATTTTTATCTCCAACATTAAATCTTTTAGAGAGAGCAGACTTTAATTCAAACATAGAATCATCTGGGTAAAGATGTGCCTTTTTTGCATTATCTATTATTGCTTTTTCAACAGCAGGACTTGTTCCTATTGGATTTTCATTTGAAGCCAACTTAACTACATCTTCAACGTTTATACCAAATTCACGAACAACAAGTTCAATGGGTTTTCCAGCTTCATATGTTTTAATGTTCTCTAAAACTTTATTAAATTTCAACATTTTTCTCTTCTTTTAAATTATTGTTTTTTATATATCGTCTGTCTCTTTAACATAAGAGCCTAGAACCTTTATACTATCTTTATGTTTAGAAATTATCTCTTGAACATTTGCATCACTCTCATGACCATTAAATTCAATAAAAAATATAGATATTCCATCTACAATATGTGATTTAATTTTTGTTAAATCTATACCACTTTTATCGAAGTCTGTTAAGAAACCTACAAGTGCACCTTGTTTGTTTGGTAAGCGAACAATCATAGAAGTTTTGTCATTACCACTTGGCTCATTTTCAAAATTACTGACTATAAAAAAACGTGTTTTATTATTTTGTTTATCTTCAATATTTTCAAACAATACAGGAAGGTTATTTAATTTTGCAGCAACATATGAACATATAGCTGCTGAATTTGGCTCGGCAACTGCTAATTTTGCAGCTTTTGCTGTAGAATCAACTGGTATATGTTCAATATCATAAAATGCAAAATCAGTTAAGAAGTTTTGACACTGTCCAAAAGCAATATCTTTTGAATATATTTTTTTAATATCTTCTATTTTATCTGATGTTGAAGCAAACACATGATGAATTTCAACAACAACTTCCGCAATAATTTTTAAATCATAATCGCTTAGACTTGTTATAGTGTCAGATACAATTCCATTTGTACTGTTTTCAATAGGTATTACACCAAATTTTGCTTTTCCATTGGCAACTTCTCTAAAAACACCTTTTATTGTAGATACAGGCAAGTACGAACTCATAGCACCAAACTTACTCTCTGCTGCTTGGTGCGTGAAACTTGCTTCAGGACCAAGATAGGCAATAGATTCTGGTAATTCCAGATTTCTCGCAACAGCAAACATTTCTAGAAAAAGAGCATCTATAGCAGAATCGGTAAGTTTTCCATTATTATTCTCTTTAAGTCTATTTAAGATAGCTTGTTCTCTTTCAGGACGGTAAATAGGTGCACCAGTTGTGTTTTTTAACTCTCCAACTTTATGAACCAATTCCATTCTCTCATTGTAGAGTTGTAAAAGTTTATCATCAAGTGCATCTATTTTGTTTCTTAAATCAGTTAAAGTCATTACCTCTCCTTTTATAAGATGCGTAGATACGCACCTTGTTATACATTTTTCTATCATCAATTTGCTGCGTGATTACGCACCCAACATTACAAAAATTCAACTTCTAAACGAATTTGATCTTCATAAGTTTCACGTTTACGTATAAGTCTGTCTTCTCCATTTTGTAATGCAACTTCTGCTGATTTACCTCTTGTATTGTAGTTAGATGCCATTGTAAACCCATATGCACCTGCTGATTGAATTGCAAGTAAATCATTATGTTTCAAAGGTGGCAATTCAACATTTTTTCCAAAAAAGTCACTACTTTCACAAATAGGACCAACTACATCTGCCAATGTTTTCTCACCATCTACATTAACAGCATCTATCTTATGGTAAGCACCATATAAACTTGGTCGAATAAGATCATTCATAGCACCATCAACAATAACAAAACGTTTTCCATCATGTGCTTTTTCATACAATACTTTAGTAAAGAATGCTCCTGCATTTGCAACCATATAACGTCCAGGTTCACAAGAAATTGTTACATCTAAACCTTTTGTTGCATCAAAAATAGCTTGTGTATAATCTTTTTCCGTAATAGTAACTTCATCGCTATAAACAACACCAAGTCCACCACCAACATCAAAAAACTTAATATCTATTTTTATAGCTTTCAAAGAACGTACGAGATCTGCCATAATGTCACAAGCTTCTTTAATTGGCTCCAAGTTTGTAAGTTGAGACCCAATATGAAAATGAATTCCTATTGGATTTAAAAATTCTGATTTATTTGCATAAATATACATACGTTTTGCCATATCTAAATCTACACCAAATTTATTTTCATGCAATCCTGTTGAAATATACGGATGAGTTTGTGGATCAATATTTGGATTAATTCTGATAGATATACGTGCTTCTATTTCAAGTTCTTTTGCTATCATTTCCACACGTTTCATCTCTGCTTCACTCTCTAAGTTAATAAGCAAAATATCTTTTGTAAGTGCTTCACGTATCTCATCATCTCTCTTACCAACACCTGAAAAAATAATTTTATACTTTTTTATACCTGCATCAAGTGCACGTCTAACTTCACCGATACTTACACAGTCTGCACCTGCACCAAGTTTTGCCAAATGTGCAATAACTGAAAGGTTTGAGTTAGCTTTAACTGCATAATTTATAATAGATTTTCTTCCTGCAAATGCATCTTTTAGTGTTGTATATCTGTTTTCAATATAATCAAAATCGTAAATATATAGAGGGGTTCCATATTTTTGAGCTAATGTTGTATAGTCTATATTCATCTATCTTATCCTACTGTGTAATTCTTATGATTTTACCAAAAAATGACTAAGAGTGAGATAGTAAAATATTATATACTGATGCAGAGGCAGGTATAGCGTACTTTATGAGTAAAATAAAAACTTTACCTTATATATTTTTCATCTGTAAAATAGACATAAATCGCATAAATCCATAAAATGATTATTGGCAAAATTGCCGTTATTTCTGGTTTTAAAACACCATTTTCTCCCATCTGATTTAAACCAAATAAAACTCCCCAGATAACAAATGTAGCTCCCAGTGAAGAAGCTATAACTAACCCTAAACTCATCATTCTTGCATGAAATGGTAACTTAAAAAATAGTATCAATGCTAAAGCAATTGCAAAAAGTGGGACTATTACTTTATTGTAAATTACAGCTCTTACTTTATCTGAATTTATATTTTGTTTTTCAAATAGTTGCCAAGTGGCATAAGCATCAATGATGTTTAGTGCTTTACCTTCATACAAAGATGTAATAATTTTTGGTTTATAGCCACGTAGAGTTATAATGCTCTCTTTGTGCTCAATATTATATTTTAGCAATTTTCCATCTTTGTAAACATGCTGTTTAACTACTGCATTTTTGGCTTCCCACAAATTTTCACCATAAATTGCATATGGTGCTTTCATTGTATATAAAACTTCATCATCCTTGACTTTAAATATGGTGATGTTATTTATAATCTTTTTTATTGGATCTAGTTTTTCAATGTATACAAAAGTATCGTTATATTTAAAAAATACATCATTTACATCATACGCATTAATTTGATTTTCAAGAAGAACTTTCGCCTTGTCTTTTGCATAAGAAAACTCTGTAGTTTGCAAATAAAAAAATGCAGCATATACTAAAGATATAACCACAAAAATAGGGAAAAAGAGTCTTTTTTTATTGTACCCAAAGGCATGTAAAGCACCCATATTGTTACTTTTAACCATACCTATCTTTGTCATAATAACTGCAAAAACAATAGCTAAAGGGTAGAGTAAACCCAGTGCCTCCTGCCACATATAAAAAATATAGAGTATTTGATAATTACTAGAAATGTTAAGTTGTTCAATATGTTGAAAATAATCTATAATTGCAAAAGCAGCAGATAGTCCAAACAATATGGCAAAAAGATTTTTAATATAACGCCAAGCCATATATCGGAAATGCAAAGATGGGTAAAATATATTCATAAATTCATTTTAGCAAAAGTTCAATTGATTTCAAAGAGAAGTTTGATTTAACCTCATTTAATGTGTCATTTGGCAATGCTTTTGACGCTTTGACAACATGAGTTATCAATTTTTCTAAAACATCTTGTTCTTCTGAATTGAAGTCGTGTAAAACATAGTTAACAACTTGTGATTTATGTTCTGGTTTTCCAACACCAACTCTTACACGTAAATACTCTTTTCCTATGATGGAGTCTATAGATCTAAGTCCATTATGACCACCATGGCCACCACCTCTTTTAAAACGTACAGCACCAAAAGGTAAATCTATATCATCATGAATAACAATAATATCTTCAATATCTATTTTGAAAAAATTTTTAACGGCGATTATACTCTCACCAGATAAATTCATAAAAGTTGTAGGTTTTAAAAAAAGTGTATTGGCAGAACGATAAAGTTTGCCTTTAAAAGAAGTTTTTGAAATATCTCTGGCATTAAAGTCTTCGACAAGGCTGTCGATGACTTTAAAACCAATATTATGCCGTGTCTCTTCGTATTGTGATCCTGGATTACCTAGACCTACGAAAAGTGTCATAATAAATTATTTAGCTTTAATTATACCACAGATAGCAACATCTGGTCTATCCATCAATCTACAGTTTTCAGGAGCTTCTATATCTCTAACAAGTATAGACTGATCTCTATCTAATGGCTCAACATCAAGATCGAAGTTTGCAGGTATTGATTCAATAGCACCTCTAACTTTTAATCTTTTTTTAGACATAACAAGTACACCTTTGTTTTTAAGACCAATAGGTGTTCCGTGAGTAATAACAGGAACCAAGAAGTTTGTAACTTGACCTGGTATAGCAACTCTTAAGTCTACGTGTATAACATCACCATTTACTGGGTGTATTTGATACTCTTGGATAAATACATTGATCTCTTTATCACCAACTTTAACAGGGAATGAAAACGTCTCTTTATTTCTAACAGTTCTTACGAATTCTCCACGTTTAAATGCAGCATAGATGTTTTCAACACCATTTGCATAAATGTTCGCGATTAGATAACCATCTCTTTTAAGCAATTTTGCGTCACGCTTTCCGATACTCTCTCTAACGATACCTTCTAACATATTTTGTCCTTAAATTTAAAATAGACGGGATTATACCTAAATAGAATTAAATATCGTTTAACTTAAGAGTCCTCTTCTTTAAAAGAAAATACATCTGCATCTTCAACTTTTGTAGGAGAGAACTCTTCAAGTACAATTGCTCCTCTACCAATACCTTCCATTTTCAATTTCATATCAGATGGGTTTGTTGAGTATTGAAGCGTGGTTTTTTCATCTATTTTTCTTGCTTGTAGAAGATCTAGAAGTGCTTGATCAAATGTTTGAGTTCCGTATATCTCTTTACCTTCAAAAAGTGCATCAGGTATTTCATAATCACGGTTTTCCATAATCAACTGCTCAATTCTTGCAGTTTTTCTAAGTACTTCAATTGCTGCTGTTCTTCCACCCTGTTTTTTGGGAACAAGTCTTTGTGAAATAACACCTTCAAGTACGGAAGAGAGAGAAGTACGTATACGATTTTGCTCCTCTTTTGTAAACATTCCGATAATTCTGTCAATTGTCTCTTTTGCATCAGTTGTATGCAGGGTTGAGAAAACTAAGTGACCAGTATTTGCAGCATGTAGAGCAATATCTATTGTCTCCAAGTCTCTCATTTCCCCTACAAATATAATGTCGGGGTCTTCCCTAAGTGCTGCTCTTAATGCATCTGAAAATGAATGAGTATCTGGACCAATACCCCTTTGATTTATAAGACAACCTCTATCTTTATGTATAAATTCAATAGGATCTTCAATAGTAATAATATGTTTGTTACTCTCTCTATTTATCTTATCTAAAAGTGCTGCTAATGTAGTAGATTTACCTGACCCTGTTACCCCAGTAACAAGAACAAGTCCTCTTTGGATATTTGTAAAACTTTTCACAACCTCTGGGAGTTCTAGCTCATCTATGCTAAGTATATTAATCGGGATAAAACGAAAAACCGCAGAGAGTCCATCTATCTGATAAAAGAGGTTAACTCTAAATCTGTTATCTTCATCTAAAATGTAAGAGAAGTCAAGACTTTTATCTGCTTTTAGTTTTATAAATTGTTCATCTGTTGTAATTTCTCTTGCCATTTTCTCTACATCAGATGCAGAGAAAACCTCTTTTCCCATAATTTTCAAAATACCATCTATCCGTATTCTGGGAATTGCACCTGATTTAACATGAAGGTCTGAACCTTTATTGCTAATCATAGATCTTAAAAAAAGTTTTAGTTTATCTTCCATTAGCATCTCCTTTTATTATTTTAAAGAATCTAACATTTCAGTGAAAGCATCTTCAAAAGATTTCAATCCATCACTCAAAAGAGAATTATAAACCTCATCCATATTAAATCCACAATCTGCAAGCTTAGTGAAATATCCGTTGATTTCACTATCTTCAAGTGGCATTCTGTTTTCAGTTTGTTTCTTTTGTATATATGATTCAATTGCAGCTAAAGGAGCTGTGTTTACTGAATGTTTTGTATATAACTCACGTATATAATAATCTGCCGGTAGAAGATCACCTTTTACACCTGTACTTGCGAACAATGTTTTAATACTTGGTGTATGATTTTTTTCTATTATATTATATATTTTTGCTGCATTATAGATACCAGTTTTAGAAACATCAATACCTTCAGTAGCTAAATCTGCATCTAAAAGTCTATCGAAACGACTAACAAATACTGAAATAACTGCTTGTACTCTTTTACCACCATTTGCAACAAAAGAGTCCATACCTCTTTTCATAGATGCAAGACAACGTTTAGCCTGATCTGGAGAAAATATAAGTGTTGCATTTACTGAAATACCATCTGTTAAAAGTGCTTCCATGGCATCATAACCTGCATTTGTGGCTGGTATTTTAACCATAACATTTGGTTCACCAATCTCGGCAAAAAGTCTTTTACCCTCTTCTATTGTTCCTTGAGTATCATTAGATAAAAAAGGATCAACTTCAATAGATATATAGCCATCACCACCAACATCATAAATATGTCTTAATGTTTGAGCAGCATTTCGAATATCTTCAATTGCTAAAGCTTCATATTTCTCTTTTGGAGTTTTTCCAGAAAGCTCTTTTAATTGTTCTTTATATGCTGGAGAAGTTATGATAGCAGAGGCAAAAATAGCCGGATTACTTGTAGCTCCGTTTATAATGCCTTTTTCAATTAATTTAGGAAATTCATTTTTTAAATAATCTCTCTCAACAAAATCTAACCATAACGAAAAACTTATATCATTATTTACCATTATCTATCCCTGTGTGTTATTATATTTCCATTTGAAATCATGCCAAGGACCTATATCTCCTTGTACTTGCAGTGCTATTTCCAGCTCATCAAGATATGTATCTCTTTTTACTGTTTGGGCACCCAATGCAAGCATATGCTCTGTTTTCATTTGACAATCTATAAAATCATAACCTTTACCACCTAAAACATCACTTAGTGCTTTAAAAGCTACCTTTGAAGCATCAGAGACCAAAGAGAACATTGATTCACCAAAAAAGGCTCTTCCCATAGCCAAACCATATAGTCCTCCTACAAGTTTTGAATCCAGATATACCTCAACACTATGTGCATATCCATCTTCGTGTAGACGTATGTATGCCTCTTGCATATCTGGAATAATCCAAGTATGAGACTGGCCTTTTCTAGATACATTCGCACAACTTTTAATAACTTCAGAAAAACATTTGTCAAAAGTAACTGTAAATTTTCCAGAACGCAAAACACGCCTAAAAGATTTTCTAACTCTGAAATTATCTGGGTATAAAAGTAATCTAGGGTCTGGAGACCACCACAATATAGGATCTCCTTCATTATACCAAGGAAATATACCTCTTTGATATGCAGAGAGTATTCTTGTAGCTGACAAATCTCCACCGTAAGCCAAAAGACCTTCTTCTGAAGCTTCTCTTGGGTTTGGAAAAGTAAAAGAGTATTTGTTTAATTGTGGTAAGTAAAACTCTTCTTCAAGAATATCGTCCAATTATGCCCCTATTATTTGGAAAATTCAAATGTTAATTTATCATTTTTACAGTCAACTTTTACTAAGCCACCTTTTTGCAACTTACCAAAAAGTATTTCATCTGTTAACGCTTCTTTTACCTCTTTATCTATAACTCTTGCAATATGTCTAGCACCATATCGTTCATCGTACCCCTCTTTAGCTAAATAAACTTTTGCTTTTTTACTAAGCTTAACTTTCACGTTTTTAGCTTTTAAAAGTGCATTTAATTTATCTAACTCTCTATCTACAATTTTAACTAAGTTATCTATGTTTAGTGTATTGAATTCAACTATAGACGAGAGACGATTTCTAAATTCAGGAGCAAAAAATGCATTCAATGCTTTATCTGTTTTCATAGAGTTATCTTTATTGAACCCCATTACATTTGCTTCTTTTGTTCCTATATTTGATGTCATTATAAGAATTACATTTTTAAAATCACTAACTACACCATTGTTATCTGTAAGTTTTGCACCATCCATTACTTGAAGTAAAATATTCATAATGTCTGGATGAGCTTTTTCAATCTCATCTAACAAAAGTACTGTATGGGGATGTTTTTTTATCATCTCCGTTAACAAACCACCCTGTTCATACCCTACATAACCAGGAGGTGCTCCAACTAAACGACTAACAGTATGTGCTTCCATATATTCAGACATATCTAAACGTTCAAAATGAACATGCATACTTTTTGCCAATTGTGTTGCCAAAGCTGTTTTACCAACTCCTGTAGGTCCTACAAATAGAAAAGAACCTATAGGCATATTGTCTGCATTTAATCCTGCATATGAACGTTTTATTGCTGTACTTAAAACTTTTATAGCTTCATCTTGACCAATGATGAAAGAAGACAAATCTTTTTCAAGATTTTTCAATTTTTTAGTATTGTCTGTTCCTATAACTGTTGAAGGAAGTTTCATTATTTTGGCTACACTAAGTTCAATATCTTTAGGTTTTACAATGACGTCACTTTTACCTTTTAACATAAAATGTGCACCAACCTCATCTATAATATCCATAGCTTTATCTGGCAGAAATCTATCATGCAAATATTTTACAGAGAGATCTATTGCTGACTGTAAAGAGTCATCTGTAAATTTAATATGATGATACTCTTCATACTTATGCTGAATACCTTTCAAGATAGTAAAAGTATCTTCAATACTTGGCTCTTCTATGTCTATTTTTGCAAATCTTCTACTTAGAGCTTTATCTTTATCGAAAAAGTTTCTGTACTCTGAATATGTTGTTGCCCCTATACATTTCAATTCACCACGTGCCAAAGCAGGTTTTAAAAGGTTTGAAGCATCCATACTTCCTCCAGATGTCGCACCGGCACCAACCATTGTATGAATTTCATCTATAAACAAAATAGCATCATTCATTTTACTAAGTTCAGAAATAATACCTTTTAAACGTTTTTCAAAATCACCTCTATATTTAGTTCCGGCAACCAATGCACCCATATCTAATGCAAACACTTCTGAATTTTTAATAATTTCAGGCACTTCACCTTCCGATATTTTAAGAGCTAAACCTTCAGCAATAGCTGTCTTACCAACTCCAGGTTCACCAACAAGCAGAGGATTGTTTTTCTTTCTACGACATAAAGTTTGCATTACCCGTTCAATCTCATCTACTCTGCCTACAACAGGGTCTATTTTCCCAGTTTTTGCCAAACTTACAAGCTCAATAGTAAACTGATCCAGATAGCTCTCTTTCTCTTTTTTCTCTTCAGATGTATTAGAATCAGAAGAGATACCCGTGTGAGAAATAACTTCTAAAACATCTACTCTTGATATATTTTCTTTTTTCATCAAATAGACTGCATAAGAGTGTTCTTGATGAAAAATGCTTACCAACATATCTCCAATACTAGCTTCCGTACGGCCTGAAGAGTTCAAGTGTACCATCATGTCATTTATTGCACGAGACAATGCCACGGTTTCAAACGGCTCTACTGCCTGATTTAATGAAGGTATAGTTTTACTTATGTGGTTCACAATACCATCTTCCAAAGCTTGCAGATCAGCATCGAGTGTTGACAATATATATATGCCCTCTTCACTCTTGACAATAGAGAGAAATATATGTTCTAAAGTTAAATACTCGTGCCTATTCTCTTTTGCGTAAGTTACAGCATTTTTAAACACGTCATTTAAGGCGATACTAATCATGAATGATCCTTTTAAACATCTTCTTCGATTGTAGCTAAAAGAGGAAATTCATTCTCTTTTGCTAACTGTTTTACCTGTTGAGCTTTTGTTTGAGCAATTTCAAAACTATATATGCCACAAACTGCTTTTTGCTTCTCATGCACTAACAGCATTATCTGCTCTGCTTGTTCATAACTTTTATGAAATATATTCATTAAAACATTTATGACAAAGTCCATACTTGTGTAGTCATCATTGTGTAAAAGTACTTTAAACATTTTTGGTTCTTCTAAATCTAAAGCTAAATCAAATTCTTCTTCTATCTTTGCCATCTTATGTTACAATCCTAAATAATTATTGGGTTACTATTATACAAAATTTTTGGAGAAATGCAAGTGCAATCACTTTTTATTACAGCAACTGGTACGAATGTAGGGAAAACACACGTTACAATAAAACTTATAGAAAAACTATCTGAAAAAGGTTTTAAAGTAGGAGTATTTAAACCTATAGAAACAGGAGTAAGCTCTCATCCTCTTGATGCAAGTTTACTCCTAAAAGCTTGTCAAAAAGTAAATGACAACTTTAAAGATTTTAAACCTGAAGATATAACGGCATATACATTTCCTCTTCCTGCAGCACCATATTGTGCAGACATAGAACAAGAGATAGAGATAAAAAAAATCATTCAAAAACATGAAGAGTTATCTAAACTTTGTGACATTCTTTTAGTTGAAGGTGCTGGGGGTCTAATGGTTCCTATTACTAAAGAGTATATGTTTATAAATCTCATAAAAGAGTTAGAGGCAAAAACACTGCTCGTAACTCCTAGCCGTCTTGGTTGCATAAACGATACCGTTCTATCTATATTGGCTTTAAACACATTTGACATAAGTTTTGACTGGTGTGTAAATTTATATGAAGATAGAGAAGATTTTGCAGAAGTAACTCAGCCATATTACAATGAAGTCTTTCCATCTTGGTGGTCTGTAGATGCTGGGTTGGAAAACTTTACCTCTAGTCTGCTATAATCTCAAAATTATACTCAAAAAGAGTAAGGATAGATATGCAACACTTAGTAGATACAAATGATTTTACAGATGCGCAGATAGCTCAACTTTTATATGATTGCAAAACGTTTAAAGCAAATCGCCCTATTCAACTTCTTAGAGATAGACTTTTCATTACACTTTTTTTTGAACCATCTACCAGAACAAGGTCATCTTTTGAAGTAGCTGCAAAGCGTATGGGAGCAGCCGTTGTTCATCTTGACCCTTCACGCTCTTCCACAAACAAAGGTGAAAGTCTGGAAGATACTTTTACCAATCTTTGTGCCATGGAACCAGATGCGGTAATCATACGTCATTCTGAAAATCATGCGCCACAAATACTTGCCGACATGGGTGTAGCTTCTGTCATAAATGCTGGAGCGGGAAATTACGCTCACCCAACACAAGCTCTGCTAGATCTTTTTACTATGGTTGAACACTTTGGAGACATAAAAGGAAAAACTATAGCTATTGTTGGTGACATTGTTAGCTCAAGAGTTGCTAGTTCTGGTATTCGTCTTTTTAGACGCATGGGTATGAATGTTGTACTTGTAGCACCTGAACCTTTTATGCCAGATAGTGATCTACCAAAATATGAAAACCTTGAAGATGTCATTGACAATGTAGATATTGTCATGTCTCTAAGAGCACAGTTAGAACGCCACTCTTCACCAATTTTTGATGACTATGAAGAGTATGCAAAACACTATTGTATAAACAAAGAACTCATAAAAGATAAAGATATTTTAATCATGCATCCTGGACCGGTTATGAGAAATATCGATATTTCTGATGAAATACTAGATGATCCTAGATGTAAAGTATTGACTCAAGTTAAAAATGGGGTCTTTATGCGTATGGCAATTTTAAAATTGTTACTCTTAGACTCTTAAAATGCTCCTCTACTCTCGTAGGGTGGCTTCCCCCACCAATATAACAAATTTAAATTTTATCTTAATGGTGGATTCATCCATCTTGCGTGGATAATATGTCTTTTTATACACAAGAAGCAGGTTTTATTAAAATTAATGATTTGGGTAAAAAAAATATCCCTTTTCTATTTATTATTTCTTACGACAAAACAAAAATTTTTGTACAAGAGTTAGATAAACTAGATAAAGACATTTTTTACAAAGTTGAAAACTCCTATAACTACAATATGCAGAAAAAAACAAAAAATTTTACTTTTACAAAGTCTCCCATTGATTTTAAAACATATGAAAACTCTTTTTCTAAAGTCATAGAGGAGATCCGCTCTGGGAACACTTACCTTCTAAACCTAACTTTTAAAACAACTATAGAAAGTTCTTTAACTCTAAAAGAGATGTTTTTTCTATCTAAGTCAAAATACAAACTATATTTCAAAGATGAATTTATATGTTTTTCTCCTGAAAACTTCATAAACATAGAAAATAGTACTATCTCTACCTACCCTATGAAAGGTACTATTGACGCTTCCATACATTCAGCAAAAGAGAAGATTTTGAACAATGAAAAAGAGTTAGCAGAGCATGTGATGATTGTAGATTTAATGCGTAATGACTTGGGAATAGTTGGAAGAGATATTGATGTTGAAAATTTTAGATACGTAGAAAAAATTCATGCTGGAGAGAAAGATCTTCTACAGGTAAGTTCTAAAATAACTGCAAAATTAAAGTCAAATTGGCATGAAAATATTGGCCATATACTCAACAAATTAACTCCAGCAGGTTCCATTACAGGAACACCTAAAAAAAGTACTGTTGAGATCATATCGAACATAGAAGATTATGAAAGAGGTTTCTATACTGGTGTTTTTGGTATTTACAATGGTAAAACACTGAACTCATCTGTCATGATACGTTTTATAGAACAAGAAGAAAATGCCCTTGTCTATAAAAGTGGCGGAGGAATCACAATAGATTCAAATGTGAAAGATGAATACAAAGAACTCATAGATAAGATATATATTTAATAGTTCTATATATTTTCTTCCCTTAAAGCTTTAACTATTGACACCATAGCAAGTAGCATTACAAAGACAAAAGGAAAGGCAGCTACTATGGATGCTGTTTGTAAAACCTTTAACCCACCCGATAACATAAGTGTCAAGGCAAGAGCAGACTGAATAGTTCCCCAAGTTACCTTAATACCTGTTGACGGGTTCATATTTCCATTTGATGACATCATGCCTAAAACAAAAGTTGCTGAGTCAGCAGATGTTACGTAAAATGTACACAAAAGCAAGATGGCTATAAATGAAATGACAGCTCCAAATTGATAGTGTTGCATCACAACAAATAGTGCAGTTTCAGTCTTTGCAATTGCCTGAGTTGCAACATCAATACCTTCAGCCATTCCCATACTTCCAAATACAGCAAACCACACAAAAGAGACTATTGTTGGAACCAACAATACTCCAATCATAAACTCTCTAATGGTTCTGCCTTTTGAAATCCTGGCAATAAATGTTCCTACAAATGGAGCCCAAGCAATCCACCATGCCCAGTAGAAAATGGTCCAAGACCCATGCCATGCATCTTTTCCGAAAGGATTTGCATCAAGAATGAAATCTTTTGCATAGTTCAGCACTCCCTCTCCTAAATTTGAAAAGATTAAATATGTAGGTCCTATGATAATTGCTATAAAGACCAAAAGTGCAGCTAGACCCATATTTAAATTAGATAATATTTTTATACCCTTATCCAATCCTGTAATAGCAGAGAGCATAAAGAGTATTGTTACAAATAAAACAATAATTAGTTGAACAAGAGTAGTCTCAGGAACACCAAACAAAAAGTTAAGACCGGCATTTATTTGTAATGTTCCTAAACCCAATGACGTTGCCACACCTGCGACAGTAGCAAAGATAGCTAAAATATCTATAGTTTTACCTACCCATCCAGCTACAATTTTTTCACCAAGAAGGGGAATGAAAATACTACTAATCAATCCTGGTTTGCCTTTTCTAAATTGCATATATGCAAGACCTAGAGCAATTATGGAGTAGTTTGCCCAGGGGTGTAATCCCCAGTGAACAAAAGATTTCATCATAGCAAACTCTTCTGCTGCTTTTGTTCCACCTTCCAAAGCTAAAGGATTTACAAAATGGTTAAGAGGTTCTGCTACTCCCCAAAAGACTAGCCCAATTCCCATACCAGCAGAAAAAAGCATTGAGAACCAAGAGAGGTAACTGTAATCGGGAGTTGAATCATCAGTACCTAATTTTATCTTTCCATACTTACTAAAAGTAAGCCATATGGCAAAAAGTACAAACAGACTCATAGACAAGAGGTATAGCCAGCCAAATTGACTAACTAAAAAACTAAACGCAGCAGAAGCGGCTACTTCAAAACTCTTTGCAGATACCATTCCCCAGGTAACAATACTTAGCACCACAACCAATGAAACATAGAAAACCATATTGATTTTTATTTTTTGCATAAATTTCTTTCATTTATTTGATTCTTAAGCATAACAATAAATGGATAAATATCTAGACTTTACAGACAAAATAGATATTTTTTTAAGTATATCGTGTATTTTTATCTATATTTATGCTTTATCATAAATATAAAATCCTCTCTATTAAGTACATTCATCAAATAAAAAAGTTATAGTTATATATTATGAATAAAATTAATAATAACTTCTTACTATTATTTTTAAAAATATTTATGCCTATTGCTATAGTCATTTTTCTTTTTATATATATACTTCTACAAAGGCATGAAGCTGAAGTAAAGCATAGACTATACGAAAAAAGCATTGTTCTCTCTTCTTTCATAACAGAATCTACATTATTCAATAAACAATATTCAAAAGAAAAAGAGTTTAAAGAAAATAGTAAACTGGCAACACTTCATCATGTACAAAAAACATTTCAAGAAGTTGCTAAAAATGAAAAAATACATTTACAATATTTTTTAATTTCTCAAACAGATAATGGCATTGTATTTGATGCTTATTCAACAGATAAAAAGCCCTCTTTGCTTGACAATGAAAATAATAATTTTTTTACTGCCCTTCAAAATGCTTTTTTAGGTCAAAACTCAATTCAACTTACCTCCAATCCTGATAAAAAAAGATTTTACACAGCTTTTACAAAAGTACCAAATACCAACTGGGTTTTGATTGTTTGCCAACCTTACAATAAATATATGGTTGTTGTTTTTGAAAATTTCTTTTATATGTTTGCTATTATCTTTATAATTGCATTAATTATATATCTTGTTTTAAACTACTATGACACTCAAAGCAGAAAACATATTCACAAAATAAAAAGCCGTTTTAAAGACTTATTGAAAAGTACAGATTACTGGATATGGGAAGTAGATACAAATGCAACTTATACATACATATCTAAACAAGTTGAAAATGCGTTAGGGTATAAAAAATCTAAAATCATAGGGGAACAGCCTTTCTCTTTCATGACCAAAGATGAAGCTAAAAAAGCTAAACGCATTTTTACCAATATTGTTAAAAACAAAAGTGACATTCGGAACCTTGAAAATATATATATACATAAAGATGGACATGAAGTTGTCATACTGACAAATGGAGCACCATATTTTGATATAGATGGAACATGGATGGGTTACAGGGGTATAGATAGAGATATAACTGATGAAAAAAGGAAACAAAAAGCCATAGAACATTTAGCTTACAATGATGTTTTAACTGGATTGGCAAATAGAAAAACTATTATTTTAAGAATAGAAGAGGAGATAAATTTTTCAAAAAGACACAATATTATCTCTGGAATCATGTTTTTAGACCTTGATGACTTTAAATACATAAATGATACTTTGGGACATACACATGGAGATGAAGTGTTGAAAATTGTTTCTCAAAGATTAACACATATATGTAGAAATTTTGATACTGTCAGTAGAATAGGAGGAGATGAGTTTATTGTACTTGTTAGAGGTGAGAGCAATGATGTAAAACAAGAGAGTAAAATACGTTTTCATAACTATATAAATAGAATTGTAAAAACCATAAATGAACCTATTATCATCAATAATATAGAGAGCCATATTGGAGTCAGTATTGGTGTTGCACTACTTACTCAAGATGGCGAAACAGTAGATGATCTCATAAGTCATGCTGATACTGCTATGTACAAAGCAAAAAATGCAGGAAAAAACAAAGCTGTATTTTACAATGAGAAATTACAACTTGAAGTTGATAATATAATTGAATTAAAAAACAAACTTATAAGCGCATTTAAAAATGAAGAGTTTATTTTACACTACCAAGAGCAGTTTGATTTAGAAAAAAATATTGTTGGGTATGAAGCACTTATACGTTGGAAGCATCCTGTTGATGGGCTTATTGAAGCACATGAATTTTTACCATACATTGAAAAATTTGGTTTTTTCATAAAGCTAGACAGCTATGTGTACGACAAAGTCTTTGAAGATATGTATAGTCATATAAACAATAATCCTCATCTAACAATGGCTATAAATATAACCGGAAGTAGTTTTACAAACTATGAATTTTTAGATTTTATAGAAAACAAAACAAAAGAGCATAGTAGATTTTCCTCTCTCATAACTTTAGAAGTCACAGAAGATATATTTATGAATAATAATGAATATTCTAATATTGAAAAATTGAAAAGCTTAGGTTTTAAAATTTCAATTGATGATTTTGGGACAGGCTATTCAAAATTATCTTACCTCTCAAACATGAAATTTGATGAAATTAAAATTGATATCTCTTTTATTCGAGCTATAGATAAAAGCCAAAAAGAGAGAGATATATGTAAATTTATTTTTAATATGGCTAGAGCTTTAAATATAAGAGTTGTAGCAGAAGGTGTAGAGACAAAAGAAGAGTTTGAATTTGTAAAAAATGAAGGCGCAAATGTTGTTCAAGGATATTATCTTTCCAAACCTAAAACTATTGGGGAGATACTGAAAGAAGAGATACTTTAAGTAAGTAGTCCAATATAATAAGATGGCAAATATTGCATTATTGTATAAATAAGCAGTACCATTGTCACAGAAAAAGCCCAAACCCATTTTGAGTTTTTAGAGATAACAAAACCTCCTATAAGCCCTATAATTAAACCACCTATATGTGCCGAAACATCTATAGATGGTATAGATAGACCAAGAACAAGGTTTATACCAAGTACAACTCCAAAGTCTTTCATAAAAGCTTTAGAGTGTGAAGCAATTTTATCTCTATTGGCTAAAAAGAAACCTGCTAATGCACCAAATACACCAAATATTGCTCCAGAAGCACCTACTCCCAAACTATCTGGATGCATGTACAAAGATGCCATTCCTCCTAAAAGTCCAGAGAAGAGATATATGCTAAGGTAAGCTTTTCTCTCAAAATATACCTCAACCCCTCGTCCTATGAGATAGAGAGAAAACATATTCATAAGTATATGTGTCATTCCTCCATGTAAAAACATAGCAGTAAACAGTCTCCACCATTCACCTTTTAAGACAGTGTATGGTCCAAAAAGAGCACCCATTTCACCTAGTGTTTGCATATCTATATCTACAATATCTCCACTAAACAATGCAGATAATATATAGATAAATATATTTATACCAATAATGCTATAAGTAAGAGGATATTCTTTAAATTTATCTAACATAAAAAATCAACAAATTGCTTCTGGGAAAATAACTCCATCAACGCCACCTCTGGCTATTTTAGGTATCTCTTTTTCACTATGTATAAGAACTAATATACGAGTATCAAAAAGGTATTCTTGTGCAATTGGTGTTACCATAAGGGCAATCTCTTCTTCACAAATCATATATTTCGCTCCAAGTGCATTTGCGAAAAGTGCATCATCTAAGCTGTTTGCAACAATTGCATACTCTATGTTATTTTCTTGACAATAGCTTGCATAATCGTGAGAGTCAACAAATGGCTCTAAAAGTACAATATGTTTAGGATCAGATTTTTCTATCTCTTCTATTGAAAATACTTTACAAAATTGTTGACTTTTTACCCAAGGATGCCCAATAATAATCATAACTTTTCCTTTAATTAAATTTTATCTATAACTAACTTGCACACTCATCGCAATAGTAGTTACCATTACGAAGTATGCTCTCTTTAACTGTAACATATGTTTTGCATTTATAACACTCTACAAGAGTATCATCATCTAATTTCTTTTGCTCTTTACTTTTTCCAATAGTAGGCAACTCTCCACCAAAAAATCTATATATAAAATATGCTGCTGCTGCCAAAATTATAAGTTTTAAAAACATTTTTACTTCTTTTGTGTCGGACTTATATATAAATAATTCCGCTGATTTTTTTGTACTATATCATAATTTAACTGATGTTGTACATCTTCAAGTTCATCAAAAACTCTACTTCCTTTATAAAACAGATACTCTGTATTCTCATCAGATATATTTTGCGTAAGTTCTAAAAGAAGTTTTGTATTGGTTACTGCTCTAGATGTTATGAGTCCGAAAGCTTCATGCTCTACTTTTTCTACTCTTTTAGCTTCTACTTTTACATTTTTAAGCCCAAGATCTATAGCTGCATACTTTAAAAAAGAGACACGCTTTTTTAGTGGTTCGCTGAGTACAACTTCTACAGACGGAAGTGCTATTGCTAAAACAATTCCTGGAAAACCTGCACCGGTTCCTACATCTAAAAGTGTGTTTGGCTTTTTTATAAATGTTAAAGGGTACAATGAGTCCAAAATATTATCGTAAATAGCAGATATACTTTTTGCACCTGTTAGATTGTGTATCTGATTCCATTCATGCAGCAAATATGAAAAATCTTCCAAAGTTGAAATAATTTCATCTGAAAGATTTATGCCTTCACTGTTTAGCATATTTTCTAAACTTATACTCATTATTTATCTTTTTTAGAACTTTTAAAAAGATCATCTCTTGTTATAGAATTAAACTTAGCATCATAAAGTGCAGGTGTACCTCTTGCATCAAGTTCTGCAAAAGCAGCTTTTGCTTTTTCTATATATTTTTTACTCTCATCACTATATTCGTATGGTTTTTTCTCATCTTTTACAAGTTTAGTGTATTTAGTAGAACCTTTTAACATAACTGCTTCAAAACGTTCATGTCTTTGTGCGTCATCTTTTCCTTGTAAAATCCATTCTGTCATTGCTGGTGCTTTTTTATGGAAAGAGAGTGGGAATAAAATAACATGCACTTTATACTCATCCAATTTACCCTGTGCAGCTACTTCAAACTTTTTACAATATGGACACTCAGGGTCTGTTATTATGTAAATTTCTTTACTTCCTGTACCATATGTGAAAGCAACTCCATCTTTAACGATGTTTGCATCTTTTGGATATGTTATAGACTTACCATTTTTATCATATGCTGAACCAATATAAAGTTCTGAAGTTTTTTTGTTCAGAATTGCTGTAATATTTTGAGAACCTCTTGGAGTTTTAGCTACAAGTTTAACTATATACGAATCAGGCTTTTCAATGGCACCTTGTATGCTAAGAACTGGGTCTTGAAAAACTGCATTCATCTTTTTTAACTCTTGAAGTTTTGAAGCATCAACAAAAGTTTGTGAAGCAAATATATTTGTAGCAAGTAAAGCAGTTGTACCCAGTAGTATTAATTTATTTTTCATATATGTTTTTCCATTTATAATTTTTATAATTATAACATTATAGATTTAACATATAAATTTCTAAAAGTAGGCATTTATAATTTTTTGTTATTATATAACTTAACAAATAAGATATTAAGGTTCAAAATGTTCACTAAACCATCGAGAAATGTTCATAGAGTATTTATTCACTGTTCTGCTTCTGACCACTCTCAACATGACAATATTGACACTATGCGTGCTTGGCATAAAGCTCGTGGTTTTTACGATGTTGGTTACCATTTTTTCATTCGTAAAGATGGCTCACTGGAGTATGGAAGAGATATAGAGAAAACACCAGCAGCACAAAAAGGACACAATCTCAACACTTTAGCTATTTGCCTACATGGTTTAAAAGAAGAGAAGTTTACTGAACAACAATTTGATACTCTAAAAAAACTTGCCCAGCAGATAGATCACAATTACAAAAATATCTCTTTTCATGGACACTGTGAAGTTTCAGCAAAAGCGTGTCCTGTGTTTAATTATAAAAAAGTTTTAAACTTGGATCTTTACGGTTCTTTAGATAAAAACAGTTCAATGCTTAATAACATAAAATTAAAAGAAGCCAGTAGTCTGCCTGAGTTAAAGTTAGGAAGTAGAGGTGAAGCAGTAGAGTTTTTACAACAATTACTTTTCATAAAAATAGACGGCATCTTCGGACCACAAACAAGCAGAAGCATAAAATCTTTTAAAAAGTTACACAAACTCTACAAAAGTGACCTAGTTAAAAGTCATATTTGGAAGTTACTTATGGAAAATGAGAGAGTTGAGGATTAGTGTTACTCTCGTTCCCATGTTTAACGTGGGAACAAGTTTAGGTTTCATAGGATACCTTAGAGTAAATGCCCCAACTGGTCTTTTTTAGTTTTCAAATAATATTCATTATATGGATTCGGGGTCATTTGTATAGCTAAACGTTCTACTATTTCTATATCTGGAAGGCTTTCAACTTTTGCAGGATTGTTTGTAAGAAGTTTTAGCTTAGTAATTTTAAAATGTTTTAAAATAAAATCTACTATTTCATAAGTACGTTCATCTGCTCTAAACCCAAGTTGATGGTTCGCTGCTACTGTGTCATAACCTTTATCTTGTAAAGCATAAGCATTAACTTTATTTAAAAGACCAATGTTTCTTCCCTCTTGACGATGGTAGATGATCATACCACCCTCTTTAGCTATGAGAGCTTGTGCATAATTTAGCTGTTCACCGCAATCACATTTTACAGAAGAGAGAGCATCTCCAGTTAAACACTCTGAATGTACACGAACGATGGGTGCATCTATCTCTTTTAGATTGTCTGAAAAAAGTGCAAGATGCTCCTTACCTTTTCCATTTCCACTTAACTCTTTAAAAGCTTGTATATTGAAAGTGCCATATTTTGTTGGCAAAGTTGCTATTTCTGATATTTCTATATTATTCATGAAAGAATTATACTTTAAAATTAAAAAATAGAAATTAGAAATTGGGAATTAATCGAAATAAACTAATATAATTGCTAAAATAAGCAAAATATTTACTAAGGTACTAACATGTTCGCACGTTTTAGAAGAAAAAGAATAAACCCAGTATTGAGAGACCTACTCCAAGAGACACATTTATCTGTAAACGATTTCATATATCCACTTTTTGCAAAAGAAGGTTCTAGTATAAAAACTGAAGTAGCATCAATGCCTGGTGTTTACCAAATGAGCATAGATGAAATAGTTAAAGAGTGTGATGTTTTAAAAAAGTTAGGCATAAAGTCTATTATACTTTTTGGCATACCAGACACTAAAGATTCTGTTGGCTCTGACGCTATATGTGAACATGGAATTATGGCAAAAACAGTAAGAGAGGTAAAAGCTGCTCACCCTGACATGTTTGTCATTACAGACCTATGTTTTTGTGAATACACAGACCATGGACATTGCGGAGTACTTGACCCTGTTCTAGAAACTGTTGACAATGACATTACACTTGACAACTTAGTTGCTCAAGCTGTTATACACGCTAAAGCAGGTGTTGACATGATTGCACCAAGTGGTATGATGGATGGTATGATTCAAGCACTTAGATCTGGTCTTGATGAGGCTGGTTTTGTAAACCTTCCTATCATGTCTTACTCTACAAAATTCTCTTCAGCTTATTATGGTCCGTTTAGAGATGTTGCAGAGTCTAGTCCTAGTTTTGGAGACAGAAGATCTTACCAAATGAACCCAGCGAACAGAAATGAAGCAATTCAAGAGAGTGTAGAAGATGAAAAAGAGGGAGCAGATATACTCATGGTAAAACCTGCTCTTGCTTACCTTGACATTGTACGTGATGTAAAAAACAATACCTCTTTACCACTTGCCGTTTACAATGTAAGTGGTGAGTACGCCATGTTAAAAATGGCTGCAAAAGCAGGTGTTATTGACTATGACAAAGTTATGATGGAGACACTTATGGCATTTAAGCGTGCTGGGGCAGACATTATCATAACTTACCATGCTAAAGAAGCAGCAGAACTGTTGGCAAAAGAGGCAATAGAGTTGTTTAAAAAATAATGCATACTAAAAGTTTATCGGGCATATTTTTTGCGTTACTTATTATATCTTCTGTGGGGTACATCATATATTGGGGTGCTACTAAACCTGTATCTGTACTCATACAAGCAGGACATGAAGGCAGAATAAAAGGTAACACAGGTGCTACAGGCATATATAAAGAGACAGCCTGGAACACTTATGTTGCAGATGAAGTAACAAAAACACTTGAATCTTGGGGCATAGATGTTAAACGTATTGGAGCGAAAGTAGAGCCAACAGAAGCCAAAATAGCAATCTCCATACATTTTGATTCTGCAAAAAGAGTTTGTAATTCTGGTGCATCTATTGGTTACCCAAACAGAGACTCTTATGAATTTGCAAAGTCTTGGAAAGCTTTGTATAGTGAGCATTTCCCCTTTAGATGGCATAAAGACAATTTTACAAAAAATTTAAGAGATTATTATGCTTATCAAGAGATAGATTCTGAAAAATTTTTACTTTTGGAGTTAGGTGAAATAACCTGTAAAAAACAAACCACATGGCTAAAACCAAGACTAGATAAAATTGCACATCTTGTAGCATATGCTGTAGCAAAAGAACTTGGTGTAAACGTAGAAAAACCTGTTTTTTAACTAAAAGATTCAACTTTAACTCTATTATGGTAGAATAATCTCTTAATTTTTTCAATATATCAACACAATATAAGGATAGTTCATGAGACACTTTTTAACACTTAAAGATTTTACAAAAGAAGAGATACTAGAGATGATTTCTCTAGCTCAAAAAATAAAAGCTCAGACTAAACAGCGTAAGTTTGTGCCATATATGGAGCACCAAACTCTTGGAATGATATTTGAAAAAAGTTCTACACGAACACGTGTAAGTTTTGAAACAGGCATATACCAGTTGGGTGGTGTTGGTCTTTTTTTATCTTCAAATGATATTCAACTCGGTCGTGGTGAGCCTATGAAAGATACAGCTAGAGTTATTAGCCGTATGGTTGACATGGTCATGATACGTACTTTTGAACAATCAAAACTAGAAGAGTTCGCGAAGAACTCAAACGTACCTGTTATAAATGGTCTTACAGACTCTTACCACCCTGTTCAACTAGTAACTGACTACTTAACAATGATAGAGTTTGGAAAAGATAAAGATCCAGTTGTAGCATATGTTGGTGACGGTAACAACATGACACATTCATGGCTTATGCTTGCTGCTAAACTTGGTTTTGAACTTAGAGTTTCCACGCCAAAAGGTTATGAATGTGATGAACAAATAGTTCAAGATGCACTTAAAATAGCAGAGAGTAGTGGGGCAAAAATACTCTTTATTGAGGACCCGAAAGTTGCTGTAAAAGATTGTGATGTCGTAACAACTGATACTTGGGTTTCAATGGGGCAAGAAGATGAGAAAGAAGTACGCATAAAAGCTTTTAAAGGTTACATGGTAGATGAAAACATGATGGCACTTGCAAAAGATGATGCTATATTTTTACACTGTTTACCTGCTTATAGAGAATACGAAGTAAGCGAAGAGACATTTGAGAAACATGCAGATGTTATTTTCACAGAAGCAGAAAACAGACTTCATGCCCAAAAAGGTATTATGGTGTGGTTAGATTCACACACAAACAAATAAGGAAAACTTTTGAGTAATATAGATTTTGAAAAATTTAGTAAATACTCTAAGCCCGGTCCAAGATATACATCATATCCGACTGCGCTAGAGTTCAATGAAGAGTTTACATACGATGAGTATTTGAAATACCTAGAAAATGGGACAGATAAAATTTCACTCTATATTCACTTACCATTTTGCCGTTCTGCTTGTTACTTTTGTGGATGTAATGTTGTATTTACATCAAAAGAGTCGAAGCTAAGTTCGTATATTGAGTACTTAAAAAAAGAGATTGATATATTGGCAGAGCACATAGATACATCTAGAGAAGTAATACAATTTCACTTCGGTGGAGGAACTCCTACTTTTTATAAAGCATTTGAATTAGATGAGATTGTATCTTATGTAAAATCCAAATTTACAAACTGGAGTAAAGAGGCAGAAATATCTTGTGAAATTGACCCTCGTTTCTTCAATGAAGATCAAATGATTGTTTTTAAAAAACATGGCTTTAACCGTATATCTTTTGGCGTACAAGATTTTGACCCTAAAGTACAACAAGAGATTCATCGTATTCAACCTTATGAGCTAACAAAAGCTGCTGTTGATTTAGCTCGTAAATATGGCATAAACTCCATAAACATTGACCTTATTTACGGTTTGCCATACCAAACATTTGAGAGTTTCAAAAAGACACTTTCTGAAGCATTTACACTACAACCAGATAGAGTTGCTGTATTTAACTATGCGCATGTTCCATGGTTGAAAAAGACTATGCGTAAATTTGATGAGACAACACTTCCTTCACCAGATATTAAACTTCAAATATTTCAATACACAATTGATTTCTTTGAAGGCAATGGATACAAAATGGTAGGAATGGACCACTTTGCAAAACCAGAAGATGAACTATTTTCTGCCATTGCAAAAGGTGAACTTCACAGAAACTTCCAAGGCTATACTACAAAAGGTGGTGCAAACCTTGTAGGAATAGGTTTGACAAGTATTGGAGAGGGATCTTTCTATTATGGTCAAAATACAAAAGATATGAAAGTGTATGAAGCTGCAATTGATAATGGCACACTTCCTTTTGAAAAAGGAGTATCTCTAAAAGACGATGACTATCTTAGAAAAGCTGTTATTATGGAACTTATGGCAAACTTTAGCATAGACATAAAACGTGTTGAAAAAGAGCACAATATAAACTTTAACACATATTTTGCAGATGCACTTGAAGCTCTAAAAGAGTTCGAGGAAGCAGAACTCCTGACTATGACTGAGGACAAAATATCAGTAGGTAAGACAGGTACTTTACTCATTAGAAATATTGCAATGCCTTTTGATGCTTACATGCATCAATATGGTGGAAACAAAAAGAGCTTCTCCAAAACAGTATAATATAAACTAAGTAAGGTGGATCTATCCACCGTTAAATATAAATTTAATATTTTAAGGCAACAAGTAAATGAGTGTAAAAAAACCTGAAGAGATCTTCAACTTTGCAGAGACAAGCGATAGCTGCATTAAGTGTGGTAAGTGTATACCTGTATGTACTATTCACCAGATAAACCCAGATGAAACAACATCTCCTCGTGGATTCATAGACCTCTTAGGAGCTTACCAAAGAGGTCATTTAGAGTTAGATAAAAATGCAAAAAACATATTTGAAAGCTGTTTTTTATGTACAAACTGTGTGGACGTATGTCCGAACTCTTTAGCTACAGATATGGTCATAGAAGAAGTTCGTGCAGACATTGCAGATAAATTTGGCATTGCATGGTTTAAAAAAGGTTTCTTCTTTCTTCTTAGAAATCGTAAAATAATGGACTTTGTAATGAAGTTTGGTTTCATGTTTAAGACATGTGCCTTGGCGCATGATGAAAAAGGCAGAGGTATGAAGGCAAGATTTTCAATACCAATGATGAAAAAAGGAAGACTGCTTCCCTCTATGATGAAAACATCTTTTTTAAACTCTTACCCTGAAAACATACCAGCACCTGATCAAAATAAAAAGAATCCTAGAGTTGCCATTTTTATTGGTTGTTTGGGAAATTACAATTATGAAGGTATTGGTAAAAGCTTAGTTGAAATCTTGGCAGAACTTAACATAGATGTATTCATTCCTAAAGATCAGCTCTGCTGTGGTGCACCTGCTTACTTTACAGGTGATTCCAGTTCTGTTGAGTATATGACAAAAAAGAACATAGAGTACTTTGAGACTTTTATGGATGAGTGTGATGCAATGCTTATTCCTGAAGCTACTTGTTCTGCAATGGTTAAACATGACTGGGGTGTGTTTTTCAAAAATCATGACATGCCAGAGTGGGAAGAGCGCGCCAAGAAAGTAGCTCTTAAAATACATATGGCAACTGCATGGCTTCATGACAATACAGACTTAGTATCTGTATTGGAGAAAAAAGGTAAGAGATTTGACACACTGGTTACATATCATGATCCTTGCCATGCAAAAAAAGTACAAGGCATACACAAAGAGCCACGTAATCTTTTAGCGCCTAACTACCCAATGGTTGAGATGAGTGATCCTGACCGTTGTTGTGGTTTTGGTGGAGTGACACTTCAGAGTGAAAAGTTTCATTTTGCTCAACTTGCAGGAAAGCCAAAAGCAGCAATGATCAAAGAGACAGATGCACATTTTGTAAGTGCTGAGTGTTCAGCATGTAGAATGCAACTAAGTGAAGCTATGAGTGATTCAGGAGTTGAAACTATATTTAAAAACCCATTAGAACTCATAGTTGAAGCATTAAGAGATTAATGCTTCAACTTTTTTTATGTGGAATAATCATAAAAATGTTATCTCCATCTTTATATCTATACCCAAGATCATAACCTAACTTCTCTAAAATGTTATGAACGATATATAGCCCCAATCCAAAACCAGAACTTCTTTTTTCTGCTTGAGAGAATGGTTCAGTATAGTAAGATAAATCGTGTTCAAGTGCCGGACCTTGAGATATGACCTCTAAATGATTATAATTTGTTCTAAGAAGGACACAATCACCTTTACCATACTTTATAGCATTATCTACAAGATTTTTAACAACTAGTGCCATAAGTTTTTTATCTGTAGTTATACCTACATCTTTTATTTCAACCTTTAGACAATTATCGCTAGCCATAAGTAACTCTTTACTGTGATCTATAATATCACTCATCATTACATACTCTAGATTTGGTTCAAAATTTTGAGTTGTTACTTTTTCAAGTTCTGATAGTTCTGTAATAAGTTCATTCATACGTTCAAAAGCACGTACAAGTATCTTTTTAATACTCTCATCTTCAAGCATTTCAACAACAATTCTACCTTTTGTAATAGGTGTTTTAAGCTCATGCATCATATTTCTCATGAAAAGATTTTTAGAGTTACTTAATTGGTTAATATGAACAATTGCATCATCAAAACTTTTTGCAATTTTACCAATCTCATCATCATTCTTATAGTCTATACGTGTAAGCATATCACCTTTGGCAAATCTTTGTATATCTCTATTTAATTTTTTAAGAGGATATAACTTATTTAAAATTGCCAAATAGATAATTAATAAAAGCAAAATCAAAAATAGACCAGATGCCATTGCAATTTCAAAATAGTGATTTTCAGGTACATCATCTATGAGCATTAAGTTGTAAGACATACGTTGTACATTTATGTAGCGTTTTTCACCTACACTAAATACACGCACTTTACCTGCTCTAGAACCACCAGAAAAGAGAGTTTTACCTTTTTCTCTAATCTCATTTTTAGCTGCTTCAAGATTTTTTCCTTCAACCTCTTTTACATGCAACTCTTTATACATCTTTTTCAACTCTTCTTCATTTGGATTGTTTTGAAGTTTAGATATAAAAGTTAGAGAGATTAGCTGGTAGCGTTTAAATTCTTCAATTTTACTTCTATCTTTATCCCAAGATATAAAGAGTAAAAAAGTAGCAATAAGTATGGCTATTGCTACAGAAAAAAGAATATGAATAAAGCTCGTTACTGAAAGGTTTTTCATACTCTGTCAGTTAAAAGGTATCCAACACCACGTATTGGTTTGATGTAAACATGATTAGGATCAATCTTAGCCAATTTCTGACGTATACGAGAGATCATTACATCAATATTTTTAATAGAACTGTCATCATCAATATGTTCACTCTCATATAAAAGCTGTTCTCTTGAAACTGAACCATTTTTATGTTGTATCAACATAGATAAGATGTCATACTCTGCAGCAGTCAAATCTAAAAAGTTATCTTTAAATGAAATTGTATGTGCTTTTGCATCAGCAACAAAAATCTCAACATCTTTTTTATTTTTATCTTCTACACTATTTGTTCGTCTTAAAATTGTTTTAATTCTGGTAACTAACTCTCTTGGATCATATGGTTTAGGCATATAATCATCTGCGCCACGTTCCATTCCTATGACCTTATCGGTAATATCATCACGTGCAGATGAGATGATAATAGGAATATTTGTAACTTCTCTAATTTTAGGTATAACTTCAAGACCATCCATGCCTGGTAAAGTTAAATCCAAGATTATAAGATCAAATTCATGTTGAGTTAACAGTGACAAACCTATATAAGGATCTTCTGCACCAATAACTTCCATGCTGTGTTTAGTTAAGTAATTTGTTAAAATAAGTGCTAATTCTGGATCATCTTCTATTATAAGTATTTTTATGATTGTAAACTCCTATGTTTTAATTTATATATTTTAAAGTAATACTTGTTAATCAGCGATTAATAATCGCTATTTTTCATTATAGTCTAGATATACTTTAGTAATTGCTATAAGAAATGATGTAACTGCTGGTCCCAATATCATCCCCCAAAAACCGTAAGTACTCATACCTGCGATAATAGAGAAAAATATAACAATTGAATTTACTTTTATAGTACTTTTTAGAAAATCTTTTTTAATTATGTCAATAATCATAGGTTTAATGAATGTATCGGCAATTATTGAAATAACAATAATCGAATACGATGCTATGATTATTGCTGTCTGTGCATCAATTTTAGTCCACACATAAAGTGAAACAGGAGCCCAAACAACAAAACCACCAATAACAGGTATAAGTGATGCAAACCCATAAATGACACCAAAGAACAGACCATTAAAGCCAAAATGACTCATAATCATTCCAAAAAGGAAACCTTCAAAAATTGCTGTGACAATAACTGAATAGAAAACAACTTCCATAGTCGATGAAACTTCATGTATCATCTTTTCACCCTTATCGGAGTCAACAGGAAGAAGTTCCAAAATAGTATCAAAAAACTTATTACCATAATAGTTTATGAAAAAATAAAACACTACCACAAAAAACATATTTTTCATAAAACCTAAACCAGCACCACCAACAGCAGTAATATAGCTGGTTGATTCAGTAATATATGAAGTAATTTGAGATTCATTTAAATAAGCTTTTGAAAATCTATCGAAGATTGGATATTCAGATAAAAAATCTTTTATTGTATATATTGTATCTTTAATACCAGCACTATCTATTTGTGTTGCATAAGTCACACCAAGAGTTGCCAAATAGACAATCGGTGCAAACAGAAGTAAAGTCAAAAGTAATGTTGTAGCTCCTGCTGATATTTTTGCAGAATCGGTATATCTTGTAAAATATTTTGTCAAGTTGAACGTAGCCATACTTAACAACATTGCAACGGTTATAGACAAAACAAAAGGTTGATAAATGTTGTAAGTCCCCACAATTGCCAAGATAAAAAGAGCAGTAATTACAAAGGATGTTTTAGTCATCAAATAACCCTTCACTTATACCACCTAATTTAAAATGTTCATAAGATTTTTGTGTTGCTATCCGGCCTCTTGCTGTTCTCTCTATGTATCCATTTGCAATAAGATATGGTTCAAGAACATCTTCTATAGTACCTTCATCTTCAGATAATGCTGCTCCAATAGTACTAAGACCCATTGGTTTATTTTTAGCAGATACAAGAAGTTCAAGAAGTTGTATATCTTGTTCATCAAAACCAAGATTGTTTACACCCAGTTCATCTAAAGCATATTTTGCTCTTTTTATAGTTACTTTATCTTCATTTGCAACTTCTGAAAAGTCTCTAACTCTTTTTAAAAGTCGAAGAGCAATTCTAGGTGTGCCTCTACTTCTTCTTGCTATCTCTTTAGAAGCAGAAGTTTCTGCAGGTTTTTCTAACTTATGTGATGCTTGAGATACAATCTCTGCCAACTCTTCAGCTGTGTAAAATTGCATTCTAAAGTGCATTCCAAAACGTTCTCTAAGTGGGTTAGACAACATTCCTGCTCTCGTAGTAGCACCTATGAGTGTAAATCTTGGTAAGTCAATTTTAACAGTTTGAGCAGCAGGTCCAGAACCTATGATTATGTCTAAACGAAAATCTTCCATAGCTGGATAGAGTATCTCTTCTATAGCAGGAGACATACGATGAATTTCATCTATGAATAAAATATCACCCTCTTCTATGTTTGTCAAAAGAGCCGCTAAATCACCTGCTTTTTCTATCATTGGTGCGGCTGTTGTTTTGATGTTTGTATTCATTTCACTTGCAATAATATTGGCAATAGTAGTTTTCCCTAAACCAGGAGGTCCAAAAAACAATATATGGTCTAAAGCTTCATCTCTTTTTTTAGAAGCTTCAATAAAAACTTTTAAATTCTTTTTTATTTTTTCTTGACCGATATATTCATCCCAAGAGCTAGGACGAAGAGTAACCTCATACGAAATCTCTTCATCAAAACGTTCTATCTCAACCATACGTTCCATCAAAAGTTCCTTTTGATGCAAATGAGTGATGAGTGATGAGTAATGAGTAATATCTCATTATTAGATTCTTGATTATTCTTTCCAACTATTCGGTTACTCATTATTAATTCCTCATTACTCATTAATAGGTGTATTCAGCGCTTGGAAATTCTCTAGCTTTAACATCATCTCTATATGCTTGTATACCTTCACGTATCTCTTTTGCACCATTTTTGTACTGCTTTACAAACTTTGGTTTAAAATCTTCAAAAAATCCAAACATATCTGACCAGACAAGAACTTGTCCATCAGTTGAAGAACCTGCACCAATTCCAATAGTTGGTACAGATACAGCTTTTGTAATGGCTTGAGCTGCTTCAGATTTAACACCCTCTACAACAATAGCAAAAACACCTGCTTTTTCAAGTGCAATTGCATCTTCAACTAAAGCATCTATATCTTCTTGAGTTTTTCCTCTAACTTTGTATCCACCATCACTTCTTACAAATTGTGGCATAAGACCTATGTGTCCTAAAACTGCTATTGAGTTTTGTGTCAAAGCTTTTACAATATGAGCTCTATCTTTTCCACCCTCTACTTTAACTGCATGAGCAGAGGTTTCTCTGTATGCTCTAGTTGCATTTTTAACAGCAAGTTCAGGGGAAGTATATGTTCCAAAAGGCATATCTAAAACAATTAATGGCAATGATGCACCATTACATACTGCTTGAGTATGGTAAATCATTTGATCCATAGTAGCTGAAAGAGTATCTTCTTTTCCAAGAAAAGACATATTTAAACTGTCACCTACAAGAATTATTTCAACTTCACCATCGAAAAGTTTGGCAATAAGCGCATCGTAAGCTGTAACCATTGTAATTGGCTCAACACCTTTCATTTTTGATATAGTTGTTAAAGTAACTTTTTTCTCTATTTTTGGGGTATGAATACTCATTTCTATCCTATGTTGCTCATTTAAATTATTTATCATATAATATCGAAATTATTTAAATAAGAGTCTATTTTAATAAAAATTGAACTTATAAGTCAGGATATAAAAATGACAAATAGCAAAAAATTAGTTGCTTATATTACTACCGGTTTTCCATCTTTAGATTTTACTGTTGACGCAGCGTTAGCCTTGGCAGAAGCTGGTGTCGATACACTTGAGTTGGGTATGCCTTTTTCAGACCCTGTTGCAGATGGCCCTGTCATTGAAGCTGCAAACTTAAAAGCTTTACAAAATGGTTTCAAACTAGAACATCTTTTTGAAGCATCTAAAAAAATAACTCCACACATTGATACTTTATGGATGGGCTATTTTAACCCCTTCTACCACAGAGGTATGGAAAATTTTGTTGCAAAAGCAAAAGAGGTTGGTGTTAGCGGATTTATAATCCCTGACCTTCCTTTAGAGGAAGCAAAACCTTACAAACCTATGGTAGAAGCTTCAGGACTAAGCCTTATTGACTTCATAGCACCAACAGACACAGAGAAACGTATAGAAGAGATAGTAACTAACGCTAAAAAGTTCATCTATCTTGTTGCTTACGCTGGTATAACTGGTACAGGTAAAGCTGAAGACTTACAGCCAATCATTACAACTATTAAAAAGTATTCTGATACACCTGTCTATGTAGGTTTTGGTGTAGACCAAAATACAGCAAAAGATAAAGCTAAAAAAGTTGATGGTGTCATTGTTGGTTCTGCTTTTGTAAAAGTACTCTTAGATGAGAGCATGAATGATTCTCAAAAAATCACAAAAATTGCCGCTATTGCAAAAGAGATAAAAGAGAAAATAAATGACTAAGGTTATATATTAATGGAACATTTCATCTGGAACGTTAACCCAAATATATTTGAATTTGGATCAATTCAACTTCGTTGGTACGGTCTTCTTTTTGTAGGTTCTTTTTTTCTTGGACTCATGATACTGCAATGGGTTTACAAACGTGAAGGAAGAGATCCTTCTGTTTTAGACAATTTACTTATTTACGTTATGGTTGGAGCAGTTATAGGTGCAAGACTTATGCACTGTCTTGCTTATGAACCAGAGTTCTACCTCTCACATCCAATAGAAATATTGAAAGTTTGGAAAGGTGGCTTAGCAAGTCACGGTGGACTTTTAGGTGTGCTGATCGCACTCTATATATTTTCAAAAAAATACAATGAATCTTTCCTCTGGATACTTTCTCGAGTAGCCTTACCAGGTGCATTAACAGCAGCATTTGTAAGATTTGGAAATATGTTTAATTCTGAAATATTAGGATTGCCAAGTGAAAAACCATGGGCAATTATATTTTCTAGAGTAGATATGATTCCGAGACATCCGGTACAGCTATATGAAGCATTTGCTTACTTGTTTCTTTTAGCTATTTTACTTACTATTTACACTAGAGTTAAACCCTCTTTTGCCACAAAAATTTTACCAGGTATATTTCTTACATATATGTTCATAGCAAGATTTTTACTTGAATACACAAAAACCAGACAAGCCGACTACCAGTGGGATTTACCATTTACAACAGGTCAAATGTTATCTGTGCCATTTATTATTATAGGTATATTGTGGATTATCTGGGCAATAAAAACATCTAAAGCGGATTCACAGTAGTATGCAGTACAACATCCAAAGGTGGAAAATTCCACCCCACGCGATGTATGGTATAGATATATGAATAGCTCTACTACAGAAAAATACTCCTTAGGTATAGATATAGGTTCCACAACAGTAAAATACGTACTCTGCGATACAAACTTCAACATCATTGCCAAAGCATATACTCCTCACGATACAAAACAAGCTCACACTCTACTAAGACTTCTAGAAGAGCTCTCTTCTACTCATAAAGAATATTATGACAACATAGACAAAGTATATGTAACCGGTTCAGGTGCCTCACGCATTGCACCTACACTAAACGCACGTTTTGTTCAAGAGGTAAATGCTGTTGTCTTAGCTGTTGAGAACCTTCACCCAGATGTAAATGCTGTTGTTGAACTTGGTGGTCAAGATGCTAAAATTATTCACTTTAAAGCAGGACGTGATGGTAAAAAAACTGTACTAACCGCTATGAATGACAAATGTGCTTCAGGTACAGGTGCAACCATTGAAAAATGTACTATGAAAGTTGGTATGGAGAGTGAAGATATACAGAAACTGACTTTTCAAACAGATAAACTTCATCATGTAGCAGCAAAATGTGGTGTTTTTGCAGAGACTGACATTGTAAACCTTGTAAAAACTTCTGTGCCATCTGATGAAATCATGAACTCTCTTGCAGATGCAATTGTAATGCAGAACTTAACTGTACTTACTCGTGGAAACACACTCATGCCAAACGTTTTACTTCTTGGTGGTCCAAATACATATTTACCATTTTTACAAGATTGCTGGCGTATGCGTATATCTGAACTTTGGGACGAGAGGGAGATAGCTTACGACAGAAACAAATTAAAAGAACTCATACTTGTCCCAAAAAATGCTCAATATTATGCTGCTTTAGGTGCCATTATTTTTGGAGAAGGTGAAGCAAATCATAAAAGTTCATTTTCTGGACTAATACAGTTGAAAACTCTGGTTGACACTGGTGGTGTAAACCAAAATGACAATATTGACAAACCTTTAGTATCTACTCCTCAAGAGTTACAAGAGTTTAAAGAGAAGTACAGTATTAAAAGTTTTTCACCACCTGAACTTACAAAAAAAACAATATGTTTTTTAGGTATTGACGGAGGTTCAACCTCATCAAAAGCTGTTTTAGTAGATGAAAATGGTGATCTTTTATTGAAAGTTTACCAACTCTCAAAAGGAAATCCTATTGTAGATACACTAGAACTTCTTCAAAAAATAGAAAAGTACAATAGAGATGGTTTTTACGACATACAAGGCTTAGGTGTTACCGGTTATGCAGCAGATGTTCTTGGTGGTGCACTAAAAGCAGATGCAAATGTCATAGAGACAATAGCACATATGAAATCTGCGCAAAAAGCTTTTGGAAAGAGCATCAATGTTATTTGTGATATTGGTGGTCAAGATATAAAAGTACTTTTTATGGAAAATGGTATGATGAAAAATTTTCGTCTATCAAACCAGTGTTCAGCAGGTAATGGAACTCTTTTACAAAGTATGGCAAAACAGTTTGGCGTAGCAGTTGAAGATTTTGCATCTTTAGCTTTTGAAGCAAAACAGGCACCAATGTTTAACTATGGTTGTGCTGTATTTTTAGATAGTGACAGAGTAAACTTTCAAAAAGAGGGTTACAGTAAAGAGGAACTCTTTGCAGGTATTTCAAAAGTGCTACCAAAAAATGTATGGCAGTATGTCGTTCAAGCTCCAAACCTTGCAGCTTTTGGTGAACATTTTGTTCTGCAAGGTGGAACACAATACAACCAAGCAGCACTAAAAGCACAAGTAGATTACATAAAAGATAGAGTTCCAAATGCAAAAATAGATGTACACCCTCATCCTGGTGAAGCTGGTGCTTATGGTGCGGCACTTGAGGCTAAAGAGGTAGTAGATGAGAATGGATACACATCATTTGTAGGTATGGAAGAGGCACTACAGATGACATACAGTTCAAAAACAGATGAATCAACACGTTGTCACTTCTGTTCAATTAACTGCTCAAGAACCTTCATAGACACACAAACACCTTCTTCAGATACAGTTCGATACATTGCCGGTTTTTCTTGTGAAGATGGAACAGTTGAGTCTGTAGAAGCTTTTAAGAAGTTAAAAAAAGAGAGAAAATCTTTACAAAATAGCGTACCAAATTTAGTAAAAAAAGAGTCAACTTCACTATTTGCACCAACTTATAACTTAGATGAAAAACCAACATCCAAAACAGAGATAAAAGAGCAAAAAGTAAAAGTTACTTTAGGCGGTTGGGGTCCAACTTTTAGAAAGAACATAAAACGGACATTTAATGAAAGTTCTCAAGAGCATAAGGAGTATAGAGAAAATATCAAAATAGCTATACCAAAAGTTTTAAACATATACTCTCTTGCACCATTTTTAAGAACTTACCTAGAAGCTTTAGGAGTAAAACCTCTAAACATACAATTCTCAAACTTTTCAAATGAAGATATGTATTTAGAAGGAGCAAAATATGGTTCTGTAGACTCATGTTACCCTGCAAAAGTGGCTCAATCTCATGTATACTCTTTACTTTTTGAGAAAAAATTTGTCAGACAGAACTTTAAATATATCTGGTTTCCAGCTATTACTGAACTTCCCGGTTACGTCAAACACTCAATGGGACAAACCTCTTGCCCCATAGTCTCTGGAACTCCAAAAGTTGTATGGTCTGCTTTTACAAAAGAGAAAAACCTTTTTGATGAAAAAAATATAATTTATGTAGAAGATGCACTAAATTTCGATAAAAACAAATTACTTGAAAAACAGTTGTTTGACACATGGAAAGAGAAACTACACATAACTGAAGATGAAAATCGTTGGGCAGTTAAACAAGCATGGAAAGCTTTAGATAAAAACGATAAAGAGATTATGGAAGATGGACGGCAAATCATAGATGATGCTGTAAAAAATTCTGAAATTATCATTTTACTTCTAGGTCGTCCTTATCACTCAGACCCAGGCATAAACCATGAAGTTTTAGATGAGTTTCAATCTTTAGGATTTAAGACAATATCTATGCGATCCATACCAAAAGAGAAAGAGTATCTAATGAAGCTCTTCTCTAAAGATATAGAAGATGGCATCATTGAATCTCCTTATGACATACGTGATGTGTGGGCTGAAAACTTTTCAACAAACTCAGCGCAAAAGGTCTGGGCTGCAAAATTTGCTGCACGTCATCCAAACATTGCAGTACTTGACTTAAGCTCTTTCAAGTGTGGACACGATGCACCAACATACGACATAATAGACAAAATCTTAGGAGCATCAAGAACCCCACACCTAACATTACACGACATAGATGCAAACAAACCAGGTGGTTCAATTAAAATAAGAGTAAGAACATTTGCATATACATTAGAACAGTATCAAAAAACATTAGAAAAAGAGGAGTCAAGCATATGATAAAATCAAATAACCGTAGGGTGTTGTGCCCCCACAACACCAAACCCATGCAAACAAAACATACTCTTTCTCATCAAAACCTTTGGTGTTGTAAGGGTACAACACCCTACGGCATCCAACTATGAGTAATCTTTGTAATTCTGTTAAACCAACAGACAAAAACGGTAACCTAGACTTCATAAACCAAGAATCAAGCCAATGGAGAGATACATCTGCTAGAGATATAACTTATGTACCCAAAGAAGAGACTATCTTTCTTTCAGGTGGATTAACACTACTTCAAGACAAACTTATTGAAGCAGCACTTAATTCAATGGGCATAAACTTCATAGCTCTACCAAACCCAAACTTTGAATCTTTTCAAAAAGGTAAAGCATTTGGAAACAGAGGGCAATGTAACCCTACTTACTTCACCGTAGGGAACCTTGTTAAGTATCTACAAAACTTAAGAGATGAAAAAGGTTTAAGTGAAGAGGAAATTGTAAGTAAATATGTATACATAACAGCAGGAGGGTGTGGACCTTGCCGTTTTGGAATGTACATAACCGAATACAAAAAAGCTTTACGAGATGCAGGATTTGATGGCTTTAGACTTACAAGTTTTGAACATGACAAAGGCATATTTCAAGGTGATGACATAGATGAAACTCTTTTAAATTTCTCTCCAAAGTTTTTCATAAGACTCATAAAATCTGTAATAATCGGTGACATTATAAATATATTGACATATAAAATGCGTCCATACGAAGTTGAAGTTGGAGCTGTAGATCTTGCCATAGAAGAGTGTAAAAATATTACATCAAAAGCTTTTTTAGAACATAGTAATCTTGTCAAAGCTATGTGGAAATGTAGATCTATCTTAAAAAATGTGAAACTCGATCGTTTGCAGATTAAACCAAAAGTTATGGTTATGGGAGAGTTTTGGGCAGCCATGACGGAAGGTGACGGAAACTACAATTTACACAAATTTTTAGAAGCTGAAGGTGCAGAGTGTATACCACAACCTATCTTGAACCGTCTGCTTCTAAGTCTTTGGGAAGCGAAACAAGATGTCATTAAAAAAGAGAGTTTAGAAGATGAAAATGCTAAAAATATAGACTTTAAAAATCTTAAAACAAAAATTCTAATAAAAGCTGGAGAGGGTGCTGTAAAAACTTATTTTACAATGTATGCAAAAGCAATTGGTCTCTATGATTATGAAATACCAAACATGGATAAACTGGCAAAACTAAGTAAAGAGTATTACACCTTAGATTGTGATGGAGGAGAGGGGCATTTAGAAATTGCTCACCTAATTGAAAGTGTAAAACACAATCTTTCACACTTAGTTATATCGGTTAAACCTTTTGGGTGCATGCCCTCTTCTGCTGTATCTGATGGCATACAATCATTAGTAATTTCTCGTTACCCTGAAGCAAACTTTTTAAGTATTGAAACTTCAGGAGAGGGAGCTGCAAACTTCTATTCAAGAGTTCAAATGGCACTATTTAAAGCAAAGCAGTTAGCGAAAGAGGAGATGGAAATGGTTGTCAATATGGAGTCAGACCCACAAATAATTCATTGCTATGCAACAAATAATTTGAAGTCAGATCCAAAGACACCAACCCCAAACGAAATAAAAAAACTAAACAACTACCTATACCAACCAAAAAACAATAGAGCAGGAACAGCCGCACAATTAATTTACAGCATCATGTAGGGTGCGTTTCCCAACGCACCTTAAATCTAATATGCAATAAAAATATTTATCTTTACCCAAATATATATCGGTGCGTTGGGAAACGCACCCTACAATTTATTGAAAGCAATGTATCATTGATCACCTGACCTCGATGGAATGAAATAAAAATATAAAACCTACACAATTAAAGGGGCAAAAGCTTTCGTACTCACAGTAACTTTCTGCCCTATCTCCAAGTTTTCAACTTCATCTGAACTTACGACCACTTCAACCAGTTGCTGTCCAATGGAAACAATAGCAATGTAGATAACATCTACTTTTATAATATCTAGTAATTCACCTTCAAAAGAGAATTTCTGAGAACCTTGTGTTTTTAAAAGTACATCTTTTGGATTTCCGTCATTTATAACTTTACCATCTTCCAAAACAATTGCTCTTGAAGATAGACGATATATTTCACTTGGGTCATGACTTACCATAATGGTTGTAGTACCAAACTCTTTATGAAGTGTTAAGATCTCTTTTTGAAGCTTTGTTCTCATTTGAGGATCTAGTGCCGATAGTGGTTCATCCATTAGAAGCAGTTTTGGTCTGTTCATCATTGCTCTACATATAGAGACTCGCTGCTGCTGTCCTCCAGAAAGTCTATTTGGATATCTGTTCTTTAACTCTGTCAGTTCAGTTATGTCAAGTAAATGTTCTGCTAACTTTTTGTCATTATTTACAAATAACAAGTTCTCAATAACTGTCATATTTGAAAATAGTGCATAATCTTGAAATACATAACCAATTTTACGCTTTTGTACAGGAAGTGACTTCTCTCCATCTAGCCATATCTTCTCAAATACCTTTATCTCTCCAGAAGCATCTTCTAGCCCTGAAAGTATTCGCAACAATGTAGTCTTCCCACTTCCACTTTTTCCAGAGAGAGATACAAATTCACCCTCTTTTATATTTAGGTTTACATGAAGATTCATTTCACCGTTAGAGCCATGAAGCTTTTTATCTATGTTTATATTTATCATCGTATACCTATTTTAGATCTGTATTTGTAGTTAAATATATATACAAAAAGTAAAACTATGAAGCTCAAAAGAAGCAAAATCATACTATATATATGTGCAGAGTCATAATCCATTATCTCAACCATTTCATATATGGCAACAGAAGCCACTTTTGTCTCGCCTGGTATACTTCCACCAACCATTAAAACAACTCCAAACTCTCCTACAGTATGTGCAAAAGTTATGATAAGTGCTGTTATAACTGCTGGTTTCATATTTGGTAAAGCAACCCTAAAAATAGTTGTGATTTTACTTTTTCCACTTATATATGAAGCTTCTAACATATTTTTATTTAATGATTCAAAGCCACTTTGTAAAGGCTGAACCATAAAAGGCAGAGAGTAGAAACAAGAGGCTATAACCAAGCCAGTAAAAGAGAATGCCAATTGTACTCCAAAAGTCTCTTCATAAAATGCACCTATTGGTGAGTTTTGAGACATTGCCCATAAGATATAAAAACCCAAAACAGATGGTGGTAAAACTATAGGTAATGAGGTAACAGCTTCTATAAGAGGTTTTGTTTTTGACTTAGTTTGAGAAAGATACCAAGCCAGAGGCAGAGATACAAATAGTAATATTATAGTTGTGATAGCTGCTAATTTAAACGAGAGTATAAATGGTGTAAGCTCTAAAGATTGTAAAGTCTCAATCATCTAAAACCTCTAAAATTGAAAGTTCATTAGATTTTAAAAGTGCTATGACATCATCACCTATTTTTAAATCCAATCTTTCAATAACATCAGAACTCATAATAGACTCCAACTTAAACTCTCCAAATTTCAGTACTATACTTGAGAGTAAAGCTCCTTTGTCTATGGATGATATAACTACATTTAACTGATTTGAGTAAGAGAGGTTTTTAGAAAAATTTTTCATATCTGCACTAGGTTTCGCTAATGCAACTGATGTTGGTTTACAAATGAGTTTGACACGTTTTCCCTCTTTAACATGAGATGCCAACTCTAAAGAAACCATTTGTAGTTTTTGATTTTCACATAAAAAAGTTACTATGTTTAAACTATCGATACTACTGATGCTTTCTATAGATGCTAAAAACTGACTCATGGCTCTTTATACCCATACTTTTCCAATATATTTTTTGCTTTTTTACTCAACATGAAATCATAAAAAGCTTTTGCATCACTCATTGATTTTGATCTCTTTAGTAAAATTATTCCTTGCTTTATTGGAGTATAAAGTGAAGAATCAAGCTCTATCCAATTCAAATTTTTTTTATACTGTGTCATATGTTTTGAGTAGAGTGAAGATGTCGCAATTATGCCCATATCAGCTGCTGTTACTGCATAAGAAACTGTTTGAGAAACAGACTCTCCGTATATAAATTTACTTTTTACGGCATCATATATATTTGCATTCTTCAATGCCTCCTCTGCAGCAATACCATAAGGTGCTGTTTTAGGGTTTGCAACTGCTATTTTTTTAACATTGACATCTTTTAAAAGTTCTAAACCTTTTCTGAAGTCATGTTTTTTAACAGAAAACAGTGCTAATGTTCCTTCTGCATATACAACAGGCTTTGTGTTTGAAAGATTTTTTTCATAAAGTGCCTCTGGATACTTCATGTTTGCAGACATAAACAAATCGTAAGGTGCTCCATGACTAATCTGTGCAGTCAACTTTCCACTACTCCCTAAGATTACTCTTACTTTTGTATCTGGATGTTCAACATTAAACTCTTGTACAAGTTCATCTATTGCATAACTGACATTAGCTGCAACTGCAACTTGAATATTTGCCGCGAAACTAAAGCTACTGGCAAAAAGCATAAAAAACAATATAAATCTCATCTGATTTCCTCGTATAAACTTAACGAATTTTAACATTTTTTTATTATACGTGAGCCATGAAAGAGTAATTATTATGTTTTATTTCACTATTAACTCACTTTTTCATGATATGTTATAAAAAAATTTAAAAAGGTCCAAAAATGACGCAACTAAAAATACTAGCCCTGGCTATATTGAGTTTATTCATACTTAATACACAGGCAGTGGCAAAACATGTACGCGATGATATGCCTTTCATATGTAAATACGAGGCAAAAAGAAATTTTGGAGTAAAACAGAGTTCGGTACAGACTCTTCCGGCTGAAAGAATACATAAAGGTTTTACTGTTTACGGACAGACACCTAAAAATACAAAAAAAGCACTATTTTTTCAGTGCTATTTCGACCATCATGGCAACTATGTCAAAATAAGAAAAACAAGAGACTACCGCTATAATAGTGGAGGAGCAAATAAAAGAGTTCCAGAAACTGTAAAACGTATCTGTAAAGGTGAAGCATCTTATAGATGGCGTATGAAACAAAATTATATACGTATAAAAAATGCAAAAAGAGTTGGTAAACATGATTATATCGTCAATCTTTCTGCCAGAAACTATAGAGGTACATGTGAAGTAAGTAAATCAGGTCACATATATAAATTTCAAACAAGATATGCAAATAACAATGTAAGTAGTTCAGCTCCTAGTGAAGCATTATGGTCTTGTAAAAGACGTGCTGCTTCAAGATGGGGTACAAGATTGAACAATGTTAGAGTTATTCACAGCAGAAGACTTGGCAGAGATGACTATAATGTCAAATTGTCTTTTAGAGATTATCGTGTAAATTGTGAAGTAAGTGGAAGAGGACGCATATATCTCTTTTCGGAATATTAGATAAGATAGCAAGCAAAAGGTTTGACAATCCCCGTAAATAGTGCTATTATTGCGTTTCTCAACCATTACGGGGGTGACTTGGTTTCGACTGGAGTAGTCGGGGCTATGTGCATGTCGGACTGGGCAATTCCGTTACGCGGCCCACTCGCATTTAAACGCAAACAATACAGATTACCGTCCAGCTTACGCAGTAGCGTAAGTCATTAACCCCGCTAACGCGGAGGACTGCCCTGCCTGGGAGTGTCATAACAGGAGTCTTCGGACATTTTGGGTATCACATCTGATGACTATGCCTCGTGGAAGCTATGCCACAAGGTGAGAATCTTAGCTCGTCTAGCAAAGTTTTGAGTGTAGTACAAAACTAGATTAAATTTAACAACACTGACTAAGCATGTAGAGTCATAGTTCTAGCTATTTTAGGACAGGGGTTCAATTCCCCTCACCTCCACCAATTAAAGCCTTAAAACACTACGTTCAGGTGATACTGACAGTACTTTTGCCAGCAAATA
>FPKX01000004.1_pt1 | contig 53416 bp, 51 predicted proteins | sample 1057381 | NCBI WGS metagenome assembly FPKX01 (sample SAMEA4473313, study PRJEB15554) | hydrothermal vent metagenome | biome: marine basaltic hydrothermal vent biome; feature: marine hydrothermal vent; material: water | place: Pacific Ocean | collected 2011-06-14/2011-07-23 | depth 1199 m
TAGAGAGATTATCGTCTCAAAGCATCCAAACTATGTAAAAATCATGTTTAGGGATCGTATGATGTTTGCCAGTGCTTCTTCACATCTACAGTCTCGTGCTAAATCAAAAGTACAGAAAGTAGGAAAAGTTTTGGCTAACTACCCTCAAACTATTGTTGGTGTAGCAGGATATACAGACAATACAGGTAGCTACTCCTACAACCAAGGTCTATCACAAAGACGTGCAGCTACAGTAGGAAATCTTCTTGCCATCAATGGTAGACCTTTGACAAAAGGCTGTTCTTACAATAAACCCATTGCTCCAAACAATTCGGCTAAAAACAAAGCCCTCAACAGACGTGTTGAAGTCTATCTCTATGCAAACCAAAGCAATATGACAGACCCTTGTCGCTAATTACTTCAGAGTGCTAAGCCCACGCTTAGCATCTTCTGCAGTAATCCCCCCAGAGAAGAATTTATCTTCTATTTCAGTCACTTTCTTAGTAAGTTTATCTTGCAGTATTTTACCTCTGATTCTATCATTTATAAAGTTTTTCATTTCAGTAAAGTCTGGGAATAAATCTAAAAATTCATCTTTAAGTAACGAACTATTCCATGCACCAAGCTGTGTCTTCACATCTGCCCCAGTCACATCTAAAATATCTTGCCCTACACTATCAGTAGTTTGATATTTATCGTAAATATGCTCTTGTTGATATCCACTATTTTTATAAGCATCATCTTCAGCTTGAATATCTCCGACAAAATTAGTGACAAGATACAGTGCCCCAAGCCCAATAGCAATGAAAATCATTAAACTTTTATCCATTATAAATCCTGATTATTATTTTAATAATGGAATTATACTATAAGTTTTGAAGAATATGTTAATTGGAAAATTTTGATTTAATGTAGATGGTGCGGATGAGAGGACTCGAACCTCCACGCCGTAAAGCACCAGATCCTAAGTCTGGCGTGTATACCAATTTCACCACATCCGCATGTGATTGTTTTACAAAACAATAAAAAGTAAGTGGTACACCCATTAGGATTCGAACCTAAGACCCTCGCCTTAGAAGGGCGATGCTCTATCCAGCTGAGCTATGAGTGCACAAAAAAATAATAATAAATAACATTTTTAATCTATTAATGGTACGCCTGAGAGGACTCGAACCTCTAACCCTCAGATCCGAAGTCTGATGCTCTATCCAATTGAGCCACAAGCGCTTCTTCAATTCTGTATAAAGGGTGGTTCTACCCGATTAATTACTAACATGGGGTAGGCGACGGGACTCGAACCCGCGACAACCAGTACCACAAACTGGCGCTCTACCAACTGAACTACGCCTACCATAGTTAAAATTACTTATTATTAAATGTTAAATATCTAAATGGTCGGAGTGAAAGGACTCGAACCTTCGACCCCCTGGTCCCAAACCAGGTGCGCTACCAGACTGCGCTACACTCCGTTTCAAATTACATCAGATGTAAAATGGAGTGCAATTATAGTCAAAACATTTGTATTTGTCAATAGTTTTTTAAAAAAAATTAGATTTTTCTTTAAAAGACCCAATTATAGGGGTTTTAAAGAGTATTATTAGGTGTTAAACTAAGTCAACACCCTTTTCACCTTTTTCCAAAGTACCAATAACATATCCGTCTGTATTTTCAAGAATAGTATTTACATCTTCAGGTTCTGCAACCCATACCATTCCTACACCCATGTTAAATGCTCTGAACATCTCTTCTTCTTCAACATATTGTCCCATAAATTCAAAAATAGGCAATACTCTTATGTCATCTTTCTTTACAATAGCTCTAATACCTTCAGGAAGGACTCTAGGAAGGTTTTCTACTATTCCCCCTCCTGTAATGTGTGCCAATGCTTTTACATGCTTTTTATTGGCTTTATACTCTTTTACATAAATACGTGTTGGCTCAAGTAAAGTATCTGCCAAAGGTTTGCCTTCAAACTCTGTTTCAAGACTCATTCCCAATTTGTCAAAAAATAATTTTCTAACCAACGAATAACCATTTGAGTGTACCCCTGAACTAGGCATTGCAATAAGCACCTGCCCTTCCCTTACATTTGCTACCATATCCATATCTGCACGCTCTGCAATACCTACAGCAAATCCTGCAAGGTCAAAATCATCGTCAGAATACATTCCTGGCATTTCAGCTGTTTCACCACCTACAAGTGCACACTCTGATCGTCTACAACCTTCTGCTATACCTGCGACAACATCTTTAGCATTAGCAGGTAAAAGTTTCCCTGTTGCATAGTAATCTAAGAAAAACATAGGAGTACCATTATTACAAATCAGGTCGTTCACACACATTGCTACAAGATCAATACCTACTGTATCAAGTTTTCCACTCTCAATAGCAATTTTAAGTTTTGTTCCAACACCATCTGTTGCAGAAAGAATAACTGGCTCTTTATAGCCTGTTGGAAGTGCATACGCACCTGCAAAAGAACCAATACCACCTATTACATTTTTATCAAAAGTTGATTTTACATCTGCTTTTATCGCTTCTACAAATTCATTACCCGCATCAATATCTACACCAGCATCTTTATATGAAATATTTGACATATTTTAATTATCCTTTTTTATACTATCGCAAGAAGGAAATATCTTCTTCAGTATCATTAAACCTGGGCAAAACCCTGTTATTCCAGCTATAAATAGCATAACCATCATTGCAAATGTAATAATAAATGCAATTTGTAACATCCCAACACCAACTAAGCCCATAATCAAACCTAAAATGATTGCTTGTATAATACGTTGCATTCTTTCAGCACATAACATATGAAACCCTTATGAAAATTTGAAGTATTATATCTAATCTTAGCTTTTTAAACTACGTCCCAGTTTTGCTTCTACAGAACCAACTTTTTTAGACAATCTACCAACAGGACCTTTTCTATAGTCTATCTTTATTGAACTATAAACCCTTTCACAATCTACCTGCAATTCAAGATAAGCATTATTTATTACTGCTAAAACTTCTTCAACTGTTTCACCCTCTATTATTGTTCCCATAGGTGTAAGTTGATAATCTAGTCCGCTTCTATCTACAATATCTAAAACTCTTGCCACAAATGCACTTTTACTTTGTGTTGCTTCTGTAGGAAACATCGAAAATTCTACTAATGCTGACATGATAATCCTTTTTATAATTTGAGATATAATACCTTATGAATAATAAACATATGATAATCATCGGAGCAGGGGCTTCTGGGCTTATTGCTGCAATAACTAATGCTAGAGCAGGGCTTAAGGTTACTTTACTTGAACAAAACTCTAAAATAGGGAAAAAAATTCTTGTATCTGGTAACGGAAAATGTAACATAGATAACAAATATATAGATGAAAAACGTTTTCACTCACAAAACCCACAATTTGTAGAAGATGTACTTGAAAATTATGATTTTAAAGTTGTAGAGAAGTTTTTCACATCTATTGGACTTGAACTAGTAGAAGGTAAAGAGGGCAAAATGTTTCCTATGTCTTTACAAAGTTCGTCTGTAGTTGAACTTCTTGAATATGAAGCTATAAAAGTAGGGGTAGATATATACTGTGATACAAAAGTAATTGATATAAATAAAAAAGATAATATCTTTACAGTTAAAACTACACAAGGTTTAAAAAAATGTGACAAACTTCTTCTAGCTTTAGGTTCTCCTGCTGCTCCACAGCTTGGAGGCAATGACTCTGGTTATGCATTTGCTACAAAAATGGGACATTCACTCATAAAGCGTCATCCATCACTTGTACAATTGTGTTCTGAGGAATCATGGGTAAAAGATTGTGCAGGTGTAAAAGTTGCTGGTTTAGCAAAACTATATGCAAACAATCAATATATTATAGAAAAAAAAGGTGATATTCTTTTTACAAACTATGGCATAAGTGGCTTAGCTATTTTAGATTTAAGTCGTGAAGTTAGTATAAGATTAGCATCATATGATTACTGTGAATTGAGTTTAGACTTGATGCCAGAGTATTCCAAAGAGAAGTTAACAAATTTACTTACAAATAGAGTATTGCCAAATTCCAATAAGCCCATAAAAACTTGGCTTCAAGGAGTTATAAATAAAAAACTTATTCACATTATTTTAGAGCAGTCAAAATCTAAAGCAAAAGAGGAACAGCAACTCAATAGAAAAGAGGTAGGTAAGCTTGTATATGCCATTAAAAACCTAAAGTTAAGCATCTCTGATACAAAAGGTTTTAAAGGTGCAGAAGTCTCTACAGGAGGCATAGATACATCTGAAGTCAATGCTCATGACATGCAATCTAAAATAGTACCAAATTTATATTTTGCAGGAGAGATACTTGATGTAGATGGAGACAGAGGAGGCTTCAACTTTCACTGGGCATGGACAACAGGCCTGCGAGTAAACAATTAGATTTTAATCACACAAAGTGTGCCCTTGTCGTGGCGAACGCCCTCGTAAGCGATAGCGATTCGAGAGCCACGACGACTTTTCTAAAGAAGCTTTTACGTTGCAAACCGCATTTGCTAGCTTTGCTTACTTTTCTAGAAAAGTAAGAGGAAAAACAACGCCACAATCAAAGCAAAAGGAAATTTGGAAAAGTCTAAGTATGCAGGAAGTAAATGGAAATATAATAAATAAAAAGAAAGTTTTATTGGAGTATTCATTCCCACGCGAAGCGTGGGAACGAGTTTGAAATTTATATAGTTAAATTATTTAGAATTTTTCTTATCTCTTGCTTGACGTCTTCTCACAACAGGATCTAAAGATTTTTTACGAATTCTAACAGACTCAGGAGTAATTTCAATCAACTCATCATCTTCAATCCACTCCATTGCTGACTCAAGTGTAATCTGTCTTGGTGTAACCAATTTAATTGCATCATCTGCACCAGATGTTCTCATGTTTGTAAGCTGTTTCCCTTTAAGAGGGTTTACATCAAGGTCACCTGGTCTTGCAGACTCACCAATAACCATACCTGAGTATACTTTGTCTTGTGGTTTAATAAACATTGTACCACGTGACTGAAGGTTGAAAATAGAGAAGGCAACTGCTTCACCATCATCCATAGAAACTAAAGCACCTGGTGTTCTAGATTCAACTGTTCCTGAATATGGTCTATACTCCAAATAAGAGTGGTTCATTACACCTTCACCTTTAGTATCTGTCAAGAATTCACTTCTAAACCCAATAAGTCCACGTGCAGGAATTTCAAATTCAAGTCTTACTGTTCCATCAGGCATAGGTATAAGTGAAGTCATACTTGCTTTTCTTTTACCAAGTTTCTCAATAGCAACCCCTTGGAACTCTTCAGGAACATCCACAACTAAATGCTCGAACGGCTCCATTTTAACACCATCTTCTTCTTTAGTTACAACTTCAGGACGAGCAAGCATAAATTCAAAACCTTCACGTCTCATGTTCTCTGCCAAAATACCGATCTGAAGTTCACCACGACCTGAAACTTTGAAAGAAGCATCTCCCATAGGTTCCATACGCATAGCAATATTTGTCTCCATCTCTTTTTCAAGACGCTCTTTAATCTTGTTTGAAGTAACGTGTTTTCCTTCTTGTCCTGCCAAAGGTCCGTTGTTAACAGACATAATAACAGAAAGAGTAGGCTCTTCAACATGCATAGGATCAAGTGCTACAGGATTTAGAGGATCACAAACTGAATCTCCAACATCGATGTCATTAAATCCAGCAATTGCAACAATATCACCAGCTTCAGCTTCAGCAATCTCAATACGCTCAAGACCTTTAAACCCAATAAGTTTAGATATACGTGATTTTGACTTACTTCCATCTGCTTTAACAAGAAGATACTCATCACCTTTTTTTACTTTACCGTTAAAGATACGTGTAATACCAATACGTCCTACAAAGTTATCAGAGTCAAGTGTAAATACCTGTGCCTGTGTATCTGCATCTGGTGAACCTACTGGAGAAGGTACTTTTGTTAAAATTGCTTCAAAAAGTGGTGTCATATCTTTGTTTTCGTCTTCCATCTCCCACTTAGCATAACCATCTCTTGCTGCTGCGTAAAGTACAGGGAATTCAAGTTGCTCTTCGTTTGCATCAAGTGCTACCAAAAGGTCAAATACTTCGTCCATTACTCTGTCTGGTTCTGCACCGTCTTTGTCGATCTTGTTAATAACAACAACTGGAATTAATCCAAATGCAATTGCTTTTTTCAAAACGAATTTAGTTTGAGGCATTACACCTTCTTGTGCATCTACTAGAAGAAGTACACCATCTACCATTTTAAGTACACGCTCAACTTCACCACCAAAGTCTGCGTGACCCGGAGTGTCTATGATGTTGATCTTGTGATCACCATAGTTAATAGCTGTATTTTTTGAAAGAATCGTAATTCCTCTCTCTTTTTCAATAGCATCAGAGTCCATTGCTCTCTCTTCTACTTCTTGGTGCGCCTCGAAAGTTCCTGACTGTTGGAGAAGTTCATCTACTAGTGTTGTTTTTCCATGGTCAACGTGCGCGATAACGGCAATATTCTTGATTTTTTGCATTAATTTATCCTAAAAAAGGGTCAAATTCCCTATATTAATTTTCGCGCATTATATCTAAAATTTACTATATATAAGATTTTATAACGATAAACCATAAATTTCATGATAAGTTTTAATTGCATATCTATCTGTCATTGCTGCAATATAATCTGCTATAACTCTCTCTTTTCTGCGTACTTCAAAAAGTTCTTTTTGATGAGGAGGAAGTAGATCATTATCTTCATTAAATGCCGTATATAAACCTTTTATACACTGTTTCCCAGAATACATCTTTTTTACAATTTTGTCATGTTTATAAAGTTTTTTAAATAAAAGTTTTTTCAGTACTTTAAGTTGAGTAGTCGTCTCTTTAGAGAAACCTACAGGTAAAATATCTTTTGCGTTTAATGTAGCAACAATTGGTTCATCTTCTCTATGTCTTTCAACTCCATTAGAAGAATTTTCAATAAAATCTTCCACAAGTAGTTTAATAAGATTTGCAACAAAACGATGTCTATAGAGTTTTTCACCTCTTCTTATGCCGTCTTGAAGAACCATTTCATCTACTCTTAGACATAAAGTATCATCCAGTAAATCATCAAAAGAGATAAGCCCATATTTGATGCCATCATCAATATCGTGTGAAGTGTATGCTATTTCATCTGCATGATCAACTACCATAGCTTCCAAAGAGGGATGTTTATCTAGAGCAAATCGTTCATCTATAGAGTCTAAAAAAGGTTTTTCATAAGGAAAAGAGTGTTTAAGTACACCTTCAAGAGTTGCAAATGTTAAGTTTAAACCATCAAAATTTTTATATCTTTTTTCAATTTTAGTTAAAACCCTAAAAGATTGAAAATTATGTTCAAAACCTAAAGGTCTGCCATCATTTTTCAATAATTTATCCAATTCATCTCCTCCAACATGGCCAAAAGGAGTATGCCCCAGATCATGAGAGAGTGCAATTACCTCTGAAAGTGTTTCATTTAATTTCAACATTCTAGATAATGTTCTTGCAATTTGACTAACTTCTAAAGAGTGTGTAAGTCTTGTACGAAAGTAGTCTCCCTCATGATTTAAAAAAACTTGCGTTTTGTATTCTAAACGTCTAAAAGATGAGCAGTGAAGAACTCTGTCTCTATCACGTGCATATGGATCTCTAAAATCTTCTTTAAAATCAAAAAAACGTTCATTTGCCTTCATTGACATACCTTTAATTTTTATTGCTATAATTGTAGCCAAATAATTATGGAGTATGTGTAAATGGAAATGTATCAAATAACATATGAAAAACCAAAAGTTACACTTTTACAAGAATCGGGACTAGGTGTAGCAGAAATTGCTGCAAGAACTTGTTATGACAGTTTTGAAAACTCTGAAAATGAGTCTATAAAAAATGCCATGACCAACTTAGATACAGAGGCTATTAACAATATTGAAGATTCCGATCTTTTATCGAGTTTGGCATGGGTACATCATCATCATTCAATTATAGAACATGCATCACTTAGTTTTTTAATTCAAGGTACATCAAGAGGTGTTCTTCAGGAGCATGCTAGACATAGATTGCAAGCAATTTCTGTACGAAGTACCAGATATACAATGTCTTCAGTCATAAATGCTTTTGTTGCCTCTTTACAAAATGAAAATGGATTTAAATTTTTCTTAGAAAAGCTACTGACTTTTAACCTTTTTGTAGTCACAGATGTAGAATATTTAACTATAGAAATAAAAACAATTTATGACAAATTAATGTTTCAATATCAAAAAGATCCTGAGTTTGTTACAAATGCTATTGCCAAATCTTCTTTACCTTTTATTGATGATTATAAAGGTGATGCAGATGCACTATTTAACGCTTTTCAAGAAGGAAAGAAAAAGAGAAATGTAGGTGATGGATTTAAACATATTGTATCTGACAACTGGAAAGTAGACATGGTTGTCACATTTAACATAAGATCTTTAAAAAACTATTTTGATCTTAGAGACTCCGGTGCAGCATGGTTTCAAATACAGTGGCTTGCAGAAGCTATGAAAGAAGTAACACCTAAAAAATATTTGAAATTGATTGATAAAAAATTTAAAGACGCCTAAAAGGAAACAGTGAATTGACAAAAATTAAATTTATTATACTTGTTATGTTTTTACATGCAGGCTTATATGCTCAAGCTATAAGTATGGATAAAATTGGGGAAAACATAGAAACTTCTATACCTAAAATTTTAAAAGGTAAAAACTTACAAATTGTTGAAGATATATACAAAAAAACCGGCTATAAACCACTATGGGTAGGTAAAGTAAACAAAGTTAAAACTTCTCAGCTTATACAAGCTTTAAATGATCCTTTATTTAATTATAAAAATAAAAGTTTTGATCAAAAAGCTATTAAAAAATTATATTTTATGTTGGATAACAATAGTATAACTCCTCAAAAGAAACTTCTAGTTCATGCAAGATTAGATTTAATGCTAACAAACTCCATGGTAAGACTTGTTCGTTTCATTGTAGAAGGTGATGTTGATTGGAACTTAGTACAAAAGAAGCTCGTAACACTTAAAGAGACAGATGATGTTAGAGCAGACTGGGAAATGTCTCCAAAAGCATTTCCAAATCATGACCAACTTATAAATGCCATAGTTAATGGAAATATTCACTCATATCTAAATTCTCTAATACCTATGGAAAAAAGATATAAGAAATTAATCACTCTTTTGAAAAATTATAGAGTTATGGACAAATTCCCTAAAATTTCATACAGCAAATCTCCTATGGCTCTTGGAGATTGGAACATTAGAGTATCTGAAGTTAAAAAACGTTTACAGATATCTGGTGACTTTCCAAAAAATGCTAAATTGAGTTGGAAATTTGACAAAACGCTTGAAAATGCTGTTAAAACTTACCAAAAAAGATATTTATTGGAAGCAAATGGTAAAGTTGATAATATTATGATTTCATATTTAAATCAGCCTGTCAAAAAAAATATTCAATCTATCATTACAAATCTTGATAAGACAAAACTTTATGGAAAGTCTTTTGAACCTGAACACATTGAATTGAATATTCCCGATTTCAATCTTCGTTTTTATAGAAATCATCAAAAAATTGCTAAAATGGGTATTGTTGTTGGTCGTCAAGATAGACCTACACCAATATTTTCCGACAAAATTACATATATGGTCATCAATCCAACTTGGACAGTTACTGACAATTTAATTAAAAGAGATTTAATTCCTATACTTAAAGAGCAGCCTGACTATTTGGAAACGCATAATTTTAAAGTGTTTTCTGGGAAAAAAGAGGTGGAAGTTAATTATGAAATGCTTGAAGAGTACATGACAAGCAAAAAACGTGTTCCTTACCGCTTTGTGCAATACCCTGGAGACAGCAATGCTCTGGGACGTGTTAAATTTATGTTTCCTAACAAATACTCGGTTTATCTTCATGATACAGACAATAAGACATTGTTAGAGAGAAGATATAAACTATATAGTTCAGGATGTGTAAGAGTTGATAGACCTTTTGATCTTGTAGATTTAATACTTCAAAATTCTAGAAAGAGTTATACTAAAGAACAAATACAAGAGATTTTAGACACTAACAAACCTAAAACAATAAGCTTGAAAAAAGCTATACCAATACATATATTGTACTTTACAGTATATGAAGAAGATGGTTTAGCCTATTTTAAAAATGATATTTACTCTTACGATAAAATCATAGAAGAGTCAGTACCTTACAATAAAAAAAGTACATTTACTCTTCCTAAAAGAACTATGAGACCTGTTAAGAACAATGTTCTTATTCCAGGAGAGTAAAACTTTTAGTTTAATTTTTTTTACGCATTTTCACTCTTTGAAGATGCGTAATAGCTATTGCCATAGCATCTGTAATATCTAATGGCTTTATCTCTTTTTTAATACCAAATAATCTTTTCACCATAAATGCCACTTGCTCTTTTGTAGCTTTTCCATTACCTGTTACTGCTTTTTTAACTTGCAGTGCACTATATTCGTGAAAAAAGCCTATCTCCTGAAGAATCTTTAAACACAAGGCCCCTCTAAATTGTGCCAATTTAATGACAGATTTAGGATTGTATGCAAAAAAGATATCTTCTATGGCAACTTCATCAATGTCATTGTTCTTTAAAATAATGTCAATTCCCTCTACAAGCTCGACCATTTGAGATTGTAGATCATTTTCTTTCATTTTAAGTAAACCAGCCTCAATTAATGTAAACTTTTTACCATCCCAATTTATGATGCAATAGCCTAAATTACGGCTTCCGGGGTCTATTCCTAATATATTCATTCACACCTTTGTTCACATAGTGAATAAACTAATCACTATCTCTTTTATGACGCTATTTTAGCTTAATTTGGCTAAAATATCACAAGTTATTCACATATGAACAAAAAGAGTTCAATAAATGTGAAAAGTAAGGAATAAAATAATATGAATATTGGACAAAAAGTACTTTTTGAGTTAAAAAAAGAAATTTCTCAAGTAGAGTATGATCGTTATATTAAAAAATTGGTTTATGATTCTAAAAAATCTCGTTCAAATCTTGTATATTTTTATGCTCCAAACATGATTGTTGCAAAATGGATAAAAACAAAATATACAGATAAGTTAGAGCACCTTTTTGAATTGCAAAATGAAGTAAAACCAAAAATTGAAATTTCTGTCGGTAAACAGAGTAAAAAAGAGGCTGTTTCCAAAGCTGTAAAAGCTAATACTGAAAAAGGGACATCTAAAAGTACTTACTTAAACCCTTCACTTAAATTTGATAATTTTATTGTTGGAGATTCAAATCAATTTGCATATACAACTGCAATGTCTGTAGCTGAAAAACCTGGTCAACTATACAATCCACTTTTTTTATATGGTGGTGTTGGTTTAGGTAAAACACACCTGCTGCAAGCCATTGGTAATTACAATATAGATTTAGGTAAAACTGTTATATATACAACTCTTGAACAGTTTATGAATTCATTCACATCTAACTTACGTTCTCAAACTATGGATAGATTTAGAGATAAATATAGACAGTGTGACATACTACTTATTGACGATATACAATTTTTAAGTAGAAAAGAGCAGACACAAGAAGAGTTTTTTCACACTTTCAATGAACTATATAATTCAAATAAACAGATAGTAATTACATCAGATAGACAACCAAATAAGATATCTGGTTTGGTAGATAGATTGAAAAGTAGATTTGAAATGGGATTAATGGCAGATATTCAACCACCAGGGCTTGAAACTAAGATTGCTATTATTCAGAAAAAATGTGAATTAGATGGAATTCAATTAAATAATGAAATCATTAACTTTATTGCAACAAATATGGGTGATAACATACGTGAAATTGAAGGTACTATTATTAAATTGAATGCTCTTTCTTCTATGTTAAACCAAGAGATTACTTTAGATTTTGCGCAAAATGCTATTAAAGATCAATTGAAAGAGAAAAAAGAAAATGTAACAATAGATGATATTGTTAAAATTGTATCTCGTGAGTTAAATATTAAACCTTCTGACATTAAATCTAAAAAAAGAACTCAAAATGTAGTAAGTGCAAGAAGAACCGCAATATACCTTGCAAGAAACCTTACTCCAAACTCAATGCCTCAAATAGCAATGTATTTTGGAATGAAAGACCACACAGCAATATCACACGCGATGAAAAAGATAAATGAAATCATAGATAAAGATGAAAATTTCAAATTACTTTTAGAAGAATTATCAAATAAAATTAATACTGATATAAAAGATGTAAACAAAATTTAAATGTTTAAAATTATAGAGTTGCAAACTTGAATAAAAAAAAGATATAATTTTAAAAGTGAATAAAGGTGAATATCTATATATTTTTAGATATCTCATCAAAAACAGCCAGCAAGGCCATATAGTAGTTTTTCACATATTCATTTAGAACTACTACTATCTACTAATTTATTATAAATATTAAGGGATTTTAATGAAGATTAGAGCATCAAAACAAGTAATAGAATCGATACTTATAAATTTACAAGCATTTTTAGAAAAAAAAGATGCAAGTCAAATTACATCACATGTCTTATTTAAAGCTCAAAATGACAAATGTGTCATAAAAGCTACAGATAATGAAATAGGTTTAGAAATTGTTACAGATAATATATTAGTAGATTCAGAAGGATCTTTTACTGCAAATGGTAAAAAATTGTTAGATATTATTCGTATTTTAAAAGATGATGAAATTAGTTTAGAAGTATTAGATAATATATTAATAGTAAAACAAAAACACTCTAAATTTAAATTACCTACTTTTGATGCATCAACGTTTCCAAATTTCCCAACTATAGATGAAAAACCACAAATTTCATTAGATTCATTAAGTCTAATTAAAAATCTTAAAAAAATATCACCTTCTATCGATACAAATAACCCTAAATTTGAATTAAATGGTGCTCTTATAAATATTAAAAATAATTCTACAGATTTAGTTGGTACAGATACTAGAAGATTGGCAATAACTACAATAGAAACATCAAATGAAAAAGAGTTATCTCTAATAGTTCCTAAAAAAGCAATTATGGAAATACAAAAACTGTTTTTAGACAAAATAGATATATATTTTGATAAAACAAATTTTATAATATCTAATGAAAATTACTTTTTTTATACACGTTTAATAAATGGTAAATATCCTGATTATCAAAGAATTATTCCAACATCTGTAAAACATTCAATTGCTTTACCTAAAAAAGAGATGTTAGATGCAATTAAGATGATAACTACTATTTCACAAGAGATTAAAATGACTCTTTTATCTGACACAATAATATTTAACTCTTTGAGTTCAGATAAAGTTGAAGCAAAAACTGAAATAGAGATAAATACTGGTTTAGATGAAAAATTTGAATTATCATTTAATAGTAAATATTTATTAGATTTTATTTCTCAAATTGACAATAATCAATTTATAATTGAATTTAATGAACCAAGTTTGCCGTTTATTGTTAAAGATGATAATTTTATTACAATTATCATGCCAATTGTTGCATAAATTTAGAAGGAAGTAGATGAGTACGAATAAAACAAAATACATATTTGTTACTGGTGGAGTATTAAGTTCACTAGGAAAAGGAATTACAGCGGCAAGTGTAGGTACACTTTTAAAACATACAGGACTTAGAGTAGCTGTTTTAAAATTAGATCCATACATAAATGTTGACCCTGGAACAATGTCTCCACTTGAACATGGAGAGGTATTTGTAACAAAAGATGGAGCAGAGACAGATTTAGACTTAGGTCATTATGAGAGATTTTTAGATACTGCTCTTACTAAGAACAATAACTTTACAACAGGATTAGTTTATAAAACAGTTATTGAAAATGAGCGTAAGGGTAAATACCTTGGTAAAACTATACAAGTAGTACCTCATATTGTAAATGAAATAAAAGAACGTATACTTCGTGCAGGAGAAAATAAAGATATTCTCATAGTAGAACTTGGTGGTACAACAGGTGATATTGAAGGTTTGCCATTTTTAGAGACTATTAGACAAATGAAGCATGAATTAGGAAGTCGTTATGTTATGAATATTCATGTTACTCTTCTTCCATACATAAAAGCTGCCGGTGAACTTAAAACAAAACCAACTCAACACTCTGTTCAAGAGTTAAGACGTATTGGTATTGCACCACATATGTTAGTTTTAAGAGCAGAAGTACCTGTTACAAATGATATTAGAAAAAAAATAGCATATGCTTGTGATGTTGAGTTAGATTCTGTAATTGTTGCAGAAGATGCTTCTACAATTTATCAAGTACCTCTTAATTTTTTAAGACAAGATATACTCAATCCAATATGTGAACAGTTAAAACTTGAAAATTGTTCACCAAAAATGGATGAATGGACAGATTTAGTAAATAAAATTATAATGCCAGAAAATGAAGTTAAAATAGCTTTTGTTGGAAAATATTTAGATTTAAAAGAGTCATATAAATCACTTACTGAAGCTCTGATTCATGCAGGAGCACATTTAAATGCAAGAGTAAATATTAAATGGGTAGATTCTGAAAAAATTGAAGAAGAGGGTGCAAGTAAATATTTAATTGACTGTGATGGTATTTTAGTTGCAGGTGGTTTTGGAAATAGAGGTATTGAAGGTAAAATATCTGCAATTCAATATGCAAGAGAAAACAAAGTTCCATTTTTAGGAATTTGTCTTGGAATGCAATTATCTATGATTGAATATGCAAGAAATGTTTTAAATCTTAAAGATGCAAACTCTGTTGAATTTGATGCTGATACCACTAATCCAATTATCTATCTAATTGATGAATTTATAGACTCTACAGGTATCAAGCAGATACGTACTGCAAAATCTGCACTTGGTGGTACAATGAGACTTGGAGAATATGAGTGTCAAACAAAAGAAGATTCAAATTTGAGAAAAGCATATGATTCAACTGTAATCTATGAAAGACATAGACATAGATATGAAGCTAACTCAAAATATAGAGAAGCTTTAGAAGAAAAAGGTATGTATGTTACAGGTGAATCAAATGGTTTAATTGAAGCTGTTGAAATAGCAGATCATCCATGGTTCTTGGGTGTTCAATTCCATCCAGAATTTACTTCAAGATTACAAAATGTAAATCCATCTATCTTGGCTTTTGTAAAAGTATCTATGGATTTATCAAAATAGATGTTAGAAAAATTAACGCTTAATGCGTTAGAAAATATTTTATCTTCACGTTTTAAAGAGGGTTTTCTCTCTTTAAAAGACCTTCCTCAACCATCAACTTTTAAAGATATGGAAAAAGCTACAAAACGTATAGTCAAAGCCATTAAAAATAGAGAAAAAATAACAATTATAGGTGACTATGATGTTGATGGTGTTACATCAACAACTATAATGAAACTTTTTTTTGATGAAATAGAATACCCAGTTGAGTGGATAATACCAAATAGATTTAAAGATGGGTATGGTCTCTCTGCAAATATCATTCCGCGTATTATTGGTACAGATCTTGCAATAACTGTAGATAATGGTATATCTGCTATATATGCTGCACAGTTATGTAAAGAAGAGGGTATTGAACTAATTATTACAGATCACCACCTCTTAGCTAATGATATACCTGAAGCTTATGCAATTATTGATCAAAAGCAAGATGAGTGTAATTTCCCTTACTCTGATGTATGTGGTGCTCAAATAGCTTGGTACTTAATAGCATCAATTAAAAATGAATTAAATATTAAAATAAATATGATGAACTATTTGGAATTAGTAGCCATAGCTATTATTGCAGATATGATGCCTTTATTACATATAAATAGAGCTATGGTTGTATCGGGCATAGAAATGTTAAATAAAAGTAATAGACCAGCAATAAGAGCTTTTAAAGAGCACTCAAATAAAGATAGTATTACAGCAGAAGATATTGGATTTTTTCTTGCACCTATTTTAAACTCTGCTGGACGTATGGAAGATGCTTCATATGCTGTAGATTTTTTAAGTTCTATAAATATTTATGATGCGAGAATAAGATTATCTAAACTTATAGATTTTAACAATAATAGAAAATTCACAGAAGAAGATATAACTCAGAAAGCTATAAAACAAGTAAACGATAATGAAAATGTATTAGTTATAACTGGTGAAGATTGGCATGAAGGTGTTGTTGGAATTGTTGCAGCCAGAGTATCTAGAATGTTTGAAAAACCTACTATTATCTTAACAAAAGATGAAAATGGTTTATTTAAAGGTAGTGGAAGAAGTTTTTCATCTTGTGATCTTTTTTCTATAGTAAGTGAATCAAGAGAGTTGTTGGAAAAATTTGGAGGTCACTCTTCTGCCATTGGTTTGAGTCTGCAAGAAAACAATATAGAGTTATTTAAAACACAATTAGAAAAATCATACATAAATAAAGAATATACTAGTGAAATGTACGATGCAGACGTTATTGGCATACTTGAATTTAACGATATAACATTTGACTTAATTGAAATTATAAAAAAATATGAACCATATGGACAAGAGAATAATAAACCAAAATTTATAACAAAAAATGTTAAATTATCTGAAGTAAATACTATGGGTAAAGATGATGAACACTTAAGATTCTCTTTTCAAAAAAATGGAATATTTATAAATGGTGTGAAATTTAAAACTAGAGAAGTATTTCAAACAGGATCAAATCTTTCTATAGTATATACATTAAATGAAAATAACTTCAGGGGCAAAACAACTTTGCAACTTCTAATAGATAAAATAATAGTAATAAACTAAATAGTTATATATTTTGAATTTATATTCACTTTTTCTTCATAATTTTAAGTTATTTTAAGTTTAATAAGAGTAGTATATAAGCCAGACTTATAAGTAGGATAATTATTATCCGAAATAGTAAGCAGAAATATATTTAAGTAGGAGAATCAATGCAAGTTGAAGTATCAAGAAGAAAATTTCTTCAGGGTAGTGTTGCTTTAAGTATTGTTGGTGGTACTAGTGTTAGTGTTAGTAACCTTCTGGCAAGCAACCCAAAAGAGACAGGCGACTTTGAATTTACCAAAAAAACAGGTACCGGAGATGCTACGTTAGTTCCGACACTCTGTGAAATGTGTGTAAATAAATGTGCAGCTATTGCAAGAGTAGAAGAGGGTGTAGTTACTAAACTAGATCCAAACCCAATGTTTCCAAAATCGAAAAATATGCTTTGTCCAAGAGGTAATGCAGGGATTAACGCTCTGTATGATCCAGATAGACTAAAGTATCCAATGATTAGAATTGGTGAAAAAGGTGATGGTAAATTTAAAAGAGCAACTTGGGATGAAGCATATGAAGCTATTCTTAATGGTACTGATAAATTTAAAGGTCTTGCTCAAATTATTGATGAAGAGAAAGATAATCGTTCAACAATAGGTTACTGTGCTGGTGAAGGTATGGCTGAACATACTTACCAAGTATTTATGGGCGATAAATTTGGTTCTACTAACTTTGTTAATCATGCTTCTATATGTCTTCAAACAACAATGGCAGGGTATTCACTTACAATTGGTGGATATGGACAAGCAGACGTTGAAAATGCAGAATATGTAATTATGGCAGGGGCAAACAGAGCTGAAGCTATTGTTACTCCAGATACTATGGACCTTTTCAAAAGAACAAAAGGTAGAGGTGCTAAACTTATTGTTGTAGATCCTAGATTTACAAATACAGCTGCACATGCTGATAAATGGTTAGCAGTGAATGTTGGTAGTGACCTTGCATTTGTATTGGCTCTTACTTATGTAGTATTAGAAGAAAAATTATATAACAAAAAGTTTGTTGAATTAAACTTTAATGGTTTTGAAGAGTATAAAGAACATATAATGTCTAATAACTATACTCCAGAGTGGGCTGAAAAAGTTTCTGGTATTAGAGCTGCTGAAATTAGACAAGTTGCAAGAGACTTTATGAGTCATGCACCTAGATCAATATATTATCAAGGTAGAAGAACAGCATGGAGTAAGCAAGATTTCCAACTTAGACGTGCTCAAGCAATTTTCTCTGCACTTGGTGGTGGTATTGATGCTAAAGGTGGTATTATTTTTGGTAAAACTCTTAAACTTGGTGAACACCATGTTAATTTACCAATGTATGATAATGCTCAAGAAAGAATTGAGAAAAAAGTAGCAGCAATCGTTGGTGGTTCTGGTTCTTGGATCGGTTGGAGAAACACAATTCTTGAAGGTAAATCAGCATATCCAGTTAGAGGTATGTTTACATATAAACAAAACCCAATGCTAAGTATTCCAAATATTACTAAAACTAAACAGTTATTTGAAAAAATGGAATTAGTAGTTACTATCGATACAATGCCTAGTGATACAGTAATGATGTCTGACGTTGTTCTTCCAGAGTGTACATATTTAGAGAGAGAAGACCCTGTTAAATCATTTGGTTCTGCACAACCTGCAATAGCATTAAGACGTAAAGTTATTAATCCTATGTATGAAACAAAACCAGTTATTGAAATCATGAAAGGTTTGGCTGAAAAAGTTTCTAAACCACTATTTGAGATTACTAAAAAATATGATGATGAAGTTAAAGATTCTATTGCTGAAAGAGGCGAAGCTGACGTTTATGAAAAAGACGGATTTAACTTGGCAGATGCATTTACTAAATCACAAGAAGAGATCAATAAACACATGGTTGAAGATGTTTATGGAGCTGAAGGTTATGCAACACTTATTAAACATGGTGTTTACTACCCTAATATCGATAAATTCTGGAAACAAAAATCTGCCAATGTATTTGAATGGTATCCTAAAAATGAAAGATTCTATTCTGTTGTTCAAGGTGAATTCAAAGCAGATGTATTCCATGATACATGTGTAGATGAAAAAGAGATTGCAGTTCTTAAAAAAGAATTTAAAACTCCATCTGGAAAAGTTGAATGTGTACTTCCAAACCTTGAAAAAAGAGGTGTTGCTTCAATGCCAGTTTGGAAAGATGAAGAGCATAGTGAAATACCAAAAGATAAATTTAAATTTATTACAGGTCGTCATGCACAATTTACTCAAACAGGTTCAGCGAACAATGCACTTCTTTTAGATCTTTTACCTGAAAACTATATGTGGATTAACAAAAGAGTTGCAGAAAAAAGAGGAATCGCATTTGGAGATGAGATAGAAGTTTCAAGTAAAGTTGGAAAAGTTACAATAAAAGCTTACCCTACAGAAAAAATCGGTCCAGATACAGTATTTTTCATTCACGGTTTTGGTGCAACATCTGAGTCATTGACTTTTGCACATAACAATGGTGGAGCTGATAATATGATTATTGAAGATGTAATTGAACCTGTATTTGGGGCAGCAGCAATGCATGAAACAATAGTTGAAGTAAGAAAGGTATAGTTATGGCTAGATATGGAATGGTATTAGATTATAAAAACTGTATTGACTGTAAAGCATGTGAAAGTGCATGTAAAGAGGAAAATGGTGTTCTGCTTGGTGCAGACAAACATAGAATCTGGGTTGGTACAAAAGAAGTTGAGGGTGAATTCCCTCTATTGAGTATTGCAAGTAGTGGATTTGTTCCTTCACAGTGTCAACACTGTGAAACAGCTCCTTGTCAAGAAGTTTGTCCTACAAATGCAACATATTATGATGAACATGGTGTTGTAAGAGTAGATGTTGATAAATGTATTTTATGTACATATTGTATGAATGCATGTCCTTACGATGCAAGATACATAGATGATAGAACAATGACTGTTGATAAATGTAACTTCTGTTCAGAAACAAGATTGGCAAGAGGTGAAGTAACAACTGCATGTCAAAATACTTGTCCTACAAAAGTACGTACATTTGGTGACTTAGATGATCCATACAGTGACATCAGTGAATTACTTAGAACTAGAGATCATTTTTCTCTTAAATCACACCTTGGTACTAAACCAAAACTATACTACCTAACATAAGGAGTTTTATATGATTACAAAAGCAAAAGAGTTTATAACAACAATTCCTGTTAATAAGGTAGGATTTAAAGATATATTTGGATATGAAAAATCTCCAAGAAATATACTGTTAACTGTACTAACATTTGCACTTCTTGCAATGTTTGTTGCAGGTGCAGCAATTTATTTTATACATGGTCACCATGCATATGGTGTAACTAGACAACACCCATGGGGTCTTTTATTGGCTGCATATATTTTCTTTGTTGTATCTTCAACAGGGTTATGTATTATTGGGTCACTAGGTGATGTATTTGGTTTCAAAGACTATGAACTAATTTCAAAAAGAGCTATTTTTGGTTCTATTGTTACTATTGTTTCTGGTTTTGCAGTTATCTTACTTGAAATTGGTCACCCGGTTACTATGATTATCTACAACGTATTGACTCCAGGTTTAACATCTGCTATTTGGTGGATGGGTACACTATATGGTCTTTACTTAACGTTTATGATTATTGAGTTTATTTTCCTTTTAAAAGGTGATATGAAGTTTGCTAGATACTTTGGTTTAACAGGACTTATTGTTGGTCTTGCAGCTCACTCTAACTTGGGTGCTGTATTTGGTTTCTTAAATGCTAGACCGATTTCAAATGGTGTTTATTACCCAATGTATTTCATCTTGACAGCATTTATTACAGGTGTATTCATTGCTTACATCTTTATGGGATTCAGATATAAATTGAAATTCCCTGAGTCTGTAAAAACAATGTTAACAAGTTTAGGTAAGATACAAATATTCTTACTTTCATTCTTGGCATTCTTTATGACATGGAAAATGTTAACAGATGTTTATGGAAATATGCCATTTAGAGCAGATGTTGCACACCACATCTTGGGTTCATGGACATTCTGGACAGAAGTAATCTTAGTAATAGCAATACCATTACTTGTACTTCTAAAAGATATTGGTAAATCACATGTTGCATTTTTCTTTGCTTCATTGAGTGGTATGGTTGGTATTGGTTTTATGAGATATAATCTTATTCACGATACTCAGCTTAAACCACTTCAAATGTTAAAACAGAGTGAATATCAATTGCCTCCATCATGGATAGAATATACTCCATCATCAACAGAGTGGATGATTTCACTTGGTGGCCTTGGATTGTGTATTGCTCTTTATTATCTAGGAACAAAATTCTTCAACCTAGATGCAGATGAGCATTTAATAGAAGATAAAAAGTAGAGATTAACTCTCCACTTTCACAAAAGGGATATGCCTTAATTGGCATATCCCTTTTTTTTTGCCTTTTTTTATGAATAAAGCTTTGAATGAATGTAGATAAAAGTTCAACAGGCTAGAGCTGCTGAACAAAATATTTTAAAACTTAGTAGCCTGTATGGTTTGGTTATCAACTCCACCTTCATCATTTACTTTAAGAACTTTTTCCCAAACTTTTTTTGCCATCTCTTGATAACGTTTTGATGTTTCACAATTTGGAGCAATGATCGTAATTGGCATACCAGCGTCACCACCTTCTCTAATGGCAGGTTCTATTGGTATATGTCCCAATACATCAGTTTCATAATTATCTGCTAATGGTTGTGTTGTTCCTTTGCCAAAAATGTCATACTCTTTTCCTGTCTCAGGGCAGATAAATCCAGACATATTTTCAACAATACCTGCTATAGGTATATGAAGTTGAGTAAACATGTCCATAGAACGTATAGTATCGTCAAGAGCAACCTTTTGAGGTGTTGTTACACATACACCTGCAGTAACAGGTAAAGACTGTGCAAGGGTCAATTGTGCATCACCAGTACCTGGAGGCATATCGAACAATATTACATCTAAATTTCCCCACTCAATATCTTCTAACATTTGTTCAATAGATTGAGTAACCATTGCACCTTTCCAGATGAGTGAAGAACCTCTATCTATAAGTAAGCCAATAGACATAATTTTAATATCGTGAGCAATTATTGGTTTAATAGTGTTACCCAAAAATACTGGTTGTTGATCTTCTATTCCCATCATTCTAGGTATATTTGGTCCATATATATCTAAGTCTAGCAATCCAACTCTTTTACCTTGTTGTGCAAGTGCAATGGCTAAGTTGACAGTAGTTGTAGATTTTCCTACACCACCTTTGCCAGAGCTAACCATAACAAAGTTCTGTATGCTTGGTAAAACGTTTTTACCATGAGAACTTGTTTCTCTTGGAATAGCTGGTTTGGTTATAGATATATCTATCTCATAATCACCTAAAAACTCTACTCTTTTATTTATCTCTTGACGAAGTAAGTTTTCTACTTCACTAGCAGCAGAGGGAATATCTAGATTAATATATATTCTATTTTCATCAACAGTTACCTCTTTTACAAAATCAAATTCAACTATACTTCTTGTAAAGCCTGGGTATAGTACTAATGAGAGTTTTTCTATTACTTGTGTTTTATTTATCATTATAATAGTCCTTTAAATTTATTTTGTAGTATAACTAGTAAAGGTAAAAATATTATAGTTAAAGATGAAAATTATTGAGAAGAGTTAATCATTTGTTTTATGGGAGTTTATTTGAAGAAGATGATTTGTGGGCGAAAAGCCCACAGAGGATAATTAGATAGGTAAAACTCTAATGTTTTCGTCTAATTTTTCTTTTAAAATATTTTCAATTGCAAACAGTGTACCAGTACTAGAACTTGCACAACCATTACAAGCACCTAAATATCTGATGTAAATGTCAAAGTTAGCACCATTCTCTTTAATATCAAGAATTTCCATATCTCCACCATCCATAATTAACATTTGACGGATATTTTCATCTATTACTTTATCTACAGCTTTAATTCTTTGAACAATTGTCATTTGAGCAAAATCAACTGCTGAACCATCATTTCCAAGTGTAGCAGATGCTGCCATTTTCTCTTTTTCATACTCTTCAAGAAGGTCAACAAGATAAATATCTTTAGCTTCATGTCCACCAGGGCGAATACATGATTTACAAAATGCTCCGGCTTTAGTATAGTCTGTTATCTCCTCAACAGTTGTAAGATCGTTTAGACGAATAACTTCTTTTAAAGTTGAAAGTGATACACGTGCACATTCACATACAATAACTTCTTCTTCAAAACTCTCCATATCAACACCTTTGTATTGAGCAGCGGCTTTTTTAATAACATCATATGCCATAACAGAACAGTGCATTTTTTGAGGTGGAACAGCTGGAGTTTCTGGGTTATCACGCATAGCCATTTCAACATCGATATTTGTAATTTTTACAGCTTCATCAACTGTTTTATTTTTACAAAGTTCAGCCATAGTATCTGAAGAAGCAATAGCTGTACCACAACCAAAACTTTTAAATTTAGAAGATAAAATTTTGTCTGTTTTTGGGTCTACAGCCCAGTATAATCTTACTGCATCTCCACAACTCTCTGCACCAAAGTCAGCAACAATAAGTCTTGCACCCATTTTTTTTGCTTCTTCTTCTGTAATCTCACCCATGTTTTGTGGGTTATTCATTAAGTTTGCTACTTTATCGCTGTACTCATCCCAGATGGTACCACCAATTAAATTATCAATTCCCATTTTCTATCCTTTTATATATCTATGTATCGTAAGGTCTATTTATAGACCATTTTCTAAATTTTTTTATTCTATTAATGATGGTGTGAATCAAGACCTGATTCATGACCTTCTGGAGCATACGCATATGAGCTAGAAATACCTCTAAGTCTTATAACTGCTGCTTGAACTACTTTTAATGTGTAGTCTAACTCTTCTTGAGTTGTATATCTACTCATAGAAAAACGAATAGCAGTATGCGCTAAATCTTCTGCTGCACCAATAGCTTCCATAACCGAGTTTGCTTCTAAATCTTCAGATGCACAAGCTGAACCTGTACTAGCTCCAATTCCTGCACGGTTTAAGTCCCATAACATGGATTCACCTTCAATACCTCTAAATGAGATAAGAATAGTATTTGGAGTTCTTTTTTCTCTTGGAGTTACAACAAAAGTATCTTCTATTTTAAGAAGTTCATCTTCGAAAGCATCTCTCATCTCTCTTATTTCTGTCATCTCATAATCTAGAGAATCAACAGCAGCTTCAATAGCTTTACCCATACCAATGATACCAGCAACGTTTAGTGTACCTGAACGGTAACCACCCATTTGTGAACCACCATGTAGAAGTGGCATAAGCTCTTTGCCTTTTTTAATGTATAGTGCACCAACACCTTTTGGACCATGGAATTTATGTGCAGAGAATGTTAAATAGTCAACATTAAATGATTGAACATTTACAGGTAACTTACCTATAGCTTGAACGGCATCTGTGTGAAAAAGTACTTTTTTCTCTTCACATATTGCACCAATCTCTTCAACTGGGAAAATTGCACCAGTCTCATTGTTCGCCCACATAACAGATACAAGTGCTGTTTTATCAGTAATGTTATCTCTAACAGTCTGTGCTTCAACAATACCCTCTTTATTTATAGGCAAGTATGTAACTCTACATCCCATGCTTTCAATAAACTTTGCAGTAGCAATTATTGATGGATGTTCAACTTCAGAAATAATAATATGGTTTTTTCTGCCAGTTAAGATATATTCAAAATATATACTTTTAAGTACCCAGTTATTACTCTCTGTTGCACATGAAGTAATGACTACAGAGTCTTTAGTATTTGCATTTATTCCTGCATAAATTTTTTCCATAGCTGTTTTTATGCCAGGGTGTGTGTCTGATGCAAAAGAGTGTAAAGAGTTTGGATTTCCATACTTTTGTACAAAATAAGGTTCCATCTCAGCAAAAACTTGTGGGTCTACAATGGTAGTAGCATTGTTGTCTAAATAGACGTTCATATTTTCTCCTTTGAGAGTGTTTGTCTCTCTCATAAAATTATTAATTTAAAATCTTTTATAAATAATAACGATTTTCATTTTAATTAAGACATATTTAGTCCTAATTAATTTAGTGCATGTTACGCTTTTTTTCTTAAAGTAACATAAAAAAGAAGCTAATTAGGAGATTTTTAGTCTTAATTAGATTCTTTTAGCTTATTTACTTAAAAATGTGATGGAGATGGGGAATTAATAAGATTGTAAAATTCAGATCTTGTACGCTCATCTTTTTTAAATAAACCACGTAATGCGGAAGATATAGTTGTAGAGTTAATCTTTTCTACACCTCTCATCTCCATACACATATGTCTTGCATGAACAACAACTGCTACACCTTTTGGTTGAATTGTCTCAAGAATTGCATCTGCAATCTGTTCAGTCATCTGTTCTTGTATTTGCAATCTTCTTGCATATACATTTACAATACGTGGAATTTTAGAAAGACCAACAACTTTTCCATCTGGTATGTATGCAATATGTACACGCCCGATTATTGGTAACATATGGTGTTCACACATAGAGTAAAACTCAATATCTCTAACCAATACCATTTCATCGTTAGATGTAGTAAAGAGTGCTTTATTTAGTATCTCTTTTGGATCTTGGTCATAACCTTCGGTAAGAAATTTTAATGCTTTTGCAACTCGTGATGGTGTTTTAAGTAAACCTTCACGTTTGGGGTCTTCTCCTAGAAGTTCAAGAACTTTTGTTATTGCTTGTTCAAACTCTTCTTCTTTGTTCATATTTTACAGCCTTAATTACGCATTTTAAATTACCTTGACATTGTATCAAAAACATAATAACAACTATATATATGCAGAAGTTTACTCTTATATTCGTTTTGTTAATAATATTTAGATAAAATCACGCAATTATTTATACATAAAAAGGATTCCCGTGGACGTAGCAGCGAAAAAAATTGATGAAGCAAATGTACTTGTAGAAGGTACGATTGAAAACAGCGTAATAGAGGCTAACATAGAGAAACTTGCAAAAGAAGCAGGTAAACAAATGAAAGTTGATGGATTTAGAAAAGGTAAAGTTCCTCCACATGTAGTTAAAAAACTTCATGGAGATAAGTTGAAGCAAGATGCAGAATCTGATGCATTAAAAGCTCTTGTAGACCAAGGTATTGCTGAAGCAGGTATTGCAGCTACTGATATTATTGGTGAGCCAATGTTTAAAAAGTACGATAAAAAAGATGACTCTATTGAAGTTGCAATTGAAATAGCTTTAAGACCAACTTTTGATATTGAAGGTTATGAAAAAGTAGTTCCTGCATTTGAAAAACCAGTTGCAGAAGAGAAAGAAGTTGAAGAAAAATTGACAGAAATTGCAAAGCAACAAGCACCATTTGAAAAAATCGAAACTAAAAGAGCGGTAAAAGATGGCGATACTGTAGTAATTGATTTTACAGGTTCTGTTGATGATGTTGAGTTTGATGGTGGAAGAGCTGAAAAATTCTCACTTAGAATTGGTTCAGGTCAGTTTATTCCAGGATTTGAAGATCAAATTATTGGTATGGAGTATGATGAAGAGAGAATTGTTAAAGTAACTTTCCCAGCTGAGTACCAGTCAGAAGATTTAGCAGGTAAAGAAGCAGACTTTAAAGTTGTTCTTCATGAAATTCAAGAGCAGGCAGAAGTTGAAGTTAACGATGAGTTTGCACAAAAACTTCTTCAAGATGAAAAAGCAACTTTAGATACATTAAAAGAGAAATTAGAAGATCAGATTGTTCAAGAAAAAGTTGCAAAAGTTTACAATGAAGAGTTAAAGCCAAAATTAGTTGAAGCTTTAGTTGCTAATTATACTTTTGCGCTTCCAAACAATATTGTTGAACAAGAGATAGATGCAAAAATAAATGCAAAAGCAAAAGATATGAAAGAAGAAGAGATTAAAGATCTTCAAGAAAACCCAGAAAAAGTTGAAGCACTTCGTGAAGAAGTAAGAGAAGATGCAACGAATTCTGTAAAAGCTACATTTATTGTAGATGCATTGGCAAAGAAAGAAAATGTAACTGTTGGAGATCAAGAAGTATCTCAAGCAATTTACTATGAGTCAATGATGTCAGGTCAAGATCCTGAGCAAGTAATTAAGTACTATACAGATAACAATCTTTTACCAGCAGTTAAAATGGGAATGATTGAAGATAAACTTTTTGGTAAACTTTTAGGTTTAGACCAGAAATAATTAGAGATATACTCTCGTTCCACCTCTTTTTGAGGTGTAACGTATACACAAGTTTAATTGTTGCAATAACATAAAATATTAAATTTATATATGCATTCCATCTCAGAAGAGATGGAACGAGAAACTATCTATTAAAAAGGCACATTAATGAGTTATATTCCATACGTTGTAGAGCAAACAGGAAGAGGTGAAAGATCTTACGATATCTATTCACGTCTTCTTAAAGATAGAATCATCATGTTAAGTGGTGAAGTGAATGATCAGGTTGCATCTTCTGTAGTTGCTCAATTACTTTTTCTAGAAGCACAAGATCCAGACAAAGATATTTACTTTTATATTAACTCTCCTGGTGGTGTAATTACATCTGGTCTTTCAATGTTTGATACTATGAATTATATTAAACCAGATATCGTAACTATTTGTATTGGTCAAGCAGCATCAATGGGTGCTTTCCTTTTGGCTTCAGGTACAAAAGGTAAACGTTATGCACTGCCAAATGCACGTATTATGATTCATCAACCTTCAGGTGGAGCGCAAGGTCAGTCAACAGATATTCAAATACAAGCTCAAGAGATTCAAAGATTAAAAGATACATTAAATGGAATTCTTGCAGAGAAAACTGGTAAAAAAGCTAAGCAGATTGAAAAAGATACAGAGCGTGACAATTTTATGTCTTCAGAAGAAGCAGTTGAGTATGGCTTGATTGACAAAGTTTTAACAAAGAGTTTTGTATAAGATGATCAAAGAGATAGTTGTTTACCCAGATAAAAGATTGAAACTCATCTCAAAAGATGTTACAGCTTTTGATGATACACTTCATACTCTATTGGACGATATGTACGATACTATGTGTGCAAAAAATGGTGTAGGTTTGGCTGCTATTCAAATTGGTGTTGCACTAAGAGTAATTGTAATTAACATACCTTTGGACGATACACGTAATTCCGATTATGATAGTGAAAAAGAAAATAATGATCAGCCAAAAGAGAATACTCTAGAAATTATAAATCCTATTATCACACATAAAGATGGTCTTGAAAAATTTCAGGAAGGTTGCCTTTCAATACCTGGTATATATGAAGAAATTGAACGTGCAAAACATGTTAAGGTAGAGTATTTAGATCGCCATGGAAAGAAACAATATATAGATGACGATGATTTTTTAGCTGTTGCCATTCAGCATGAGATAGATCATCTTGATGGAAAAGTATTTATAGAAAAGTTATCTTATTTAAAAAGAAAAAAGTTTGAAAAAGAGTGGGCAAGAAGGCTTAAATCTTAAATTCTCTTTTACTTATATAAAATCATTTCCTTAAAAAATATGACAATATGACATATTTTTTTAAAATCTCCATAAAATATGTCACACTACTAATATGAATGCAAAATCCAATAGTGGTGTGCCACCCAAAGTCAACAAAGTTAAAGTAAAATCCAAAAAAAAGATTATTGTAAATTGTTTAGCTTCGGCAACTCTTGAGGGAGTTAATGCTAAAGTCATTGAAGTAGAGGCAACTTTTACAAAAGGTTTACCAGGTTTTTCCGTTGTTGGTTTGGCTAGTTCAGACATTCAAGAAGCTAAAGAGAGAACAAAGTCTGCACTTCTTACCAATGAATTTGTATTTCCTCCTCTAAAAATAACAGTCAATTTAAGCCCAAGCGACATAAAAAAAAGTGGTACTCATATGGATCTCTCCATAGCACTGCTTATAGCGTTACACAAATCAAACATAGATGAGAGTGGACTTTTTGTTTTTGGAGAACTTGGACTTGATGGTAAAGTAAAAACATCATCTATGCTCTTTCCTCTAGTGCTATCTCTTAAAGAGCAAGGACTCATAAAAAGAGCCATAGTACCAAAAGAGTCAATACCTTACCTTTCACACATTACCGGAGTAGATTTTATAGCTGTTGAAACTCTAAGTGAAGCTATAGAGATACTTAAAAATAAAAACTTTAAAGCAAATGTCCAAGAGTTCACATACGATTGTGAATCTTTTGAGGTCAATAACAAAAGATACTATTTTGAAAAAAAATATGAGAGTGATTTTCTTGATGTGAAAGGTCAAGATATAGCTAAAAGAGCATCACTGATTTCAGCAGCAGGTATGCACAACTTCTTAATGGAAGGAGATCCTGGCTGTGGTAAAAGTATGATTGCCAAACGTATAAAAGATATTTTACCACCTCTGTATGAAGAGGAGATTCTAAGCATAGCAAAACATCAATTTTTAGATGGTTTGACTCCGGACTTTAAAGCTTTACGTCCCATAAGATCTCCTCACCATACTGCTACCTCTGCTTCTATATTTGGTGGAGGTTCTGCCATGGCAAAAATTGGTGAAGTTGCTCTTGCCAATAAAGGCATACTCTTCTTTGATGAGCTACCTCATTTTTCAAAAAATGTATTGGAAGCATTGAGAGAGCCATTACAGGACAAAAAAGTCCATATTGCAAGAGTAAATGCTAAAATTGAATATGAAGCAGATATTATGTTTGTTGCAGCACAGAACCCTTGCCCCTGCGGTAACTTGCTTTCTAAAATAAAAGTATGTAGATGTTCACAAGTAGAGATAAAACGTTATCAAAATAAACTCTCAGATCCTTTTTTAGACCGTATAGATCTCTTTGTAGTTATGCAAGAAGTTCAGAGTTCAGACACTGCGAGTTTAAGCTCTAAAGATATGCATGAAGAAGTCTTAAAAGCATTTTATTTACAAAAAAAGAGAGGTCAACAGAGATTAAATGGCAAATTGAATGAAGATGAGATAGAGAAGTATTGTCTCTTAAATTCAGAGGCTAATAATATTTTAGAGTCAGCCATATCAAAATTTGGACTTTCACATAGAAGCATAGCTTCTGTGAAAAAAATAGCTCGAACGATTGCAGACCTAAATCAACATGACAATATAGAAAAATCAGATATATTTGAAGCTTTGAGCTATAGAAGAAGGTAGTAGTTATGACTAAACATATAGTTTAGTTTTTACTCTCTTCTCTATAACCTTACGAATAATGTTTAAACCAATTTCTACATCTTTTTTACTTGAATTTGTAAAATTAAACCGTATCTGGTTTCTATTTTTATTATCTGTATAAAACTCTATTCCTGGAACAAATACAACACCTTTTTTTAGGCACTCTTGAACTAATAAAGATGTATTTATATTTAAAAATTCGCCATAGATAAACATTCCGCCTTTTGGTTTTTTGTAAACAAACTCTGGCAATTCTTTATCTAATGTTTTAGAAAAAAACTGCATTTTTTTATTGTACTTTTTTCTCAATAATTTCATATGCATATCATAATGATTTTGATTTGAAAGGTAATCATTCAACAAAGATTGAACAAGACCATTTGTATGTAAATCCATTGCTTCTTTATATGCTACCAAAGGCTGTATTAGCTCTTTACTTGCTCTAATCCAACCTATGCGTAGTGCTGGAGCCAATGTTTTAGAAAAAGAACCTAGATGGTAACTATGATTGGGAATCATGGAACTAATACTTTTATACTCTTTTTTAAAATATAGTTTACTATAAGGACTATCTTCAATAATCAATCCATCATGTTTTTGTATGATATTTGCAATCTTCTCGCGTTTTTTTAAACTATATGTAATTCCAGTTGGATTTTGAAAATCAGGTATTAAATAAGCAAGCTTAGTACTTTTAAAACTATCATGAAATGCTTTTATATCTAAACCAGATTTTTTCATCATTACACTATCTTGCATTAAGTTGTTAAGTGAAAAAATATTCATTGCACCAAGATATGAAGGAGACTCAATCGTAATCTTTTTACTACTGTGAAATCTACTAATAATATCTAGAGCTTGTTGTGAGCCAGAAGTAATAAGTATATTATCACTTGTAGTTTCAAACCCATCCTTTGTGTACATTTCTGCTATTTTTTCTTTTAATGGTTCATAGCCAGTTGATGTTCCATATTGCAGAACATTTGTCTGTTTTAAAACTCTACAAGCAGATTTTCTTAATGCTTTATTTGGAAAAAGTGATGCATCAGGCAGGCCTCCTGCAAAAGAGATAGTCTCACTGTTTGTGTGTTCTAAAATTTCTCGTATAAATGATCGTTTCATATTAACTCCTATATTTAAGAACATTCTATCTGTAAATAAAAATATATTCTTCATATATATTGCTCTAAATATTATCTATTTTTGCTAATAATATTATTTATACGTGCTATAATGATTGAATGAAGAAGAAAACACAACTGCAGCATAGTAAACTTGCTAACGATACGATGTATTATATTTATAAGTATATCGATACCGATATCAACATAGATGAACTCGCTAAAGAGCTTGGAGTGAGTAAATTTCATTTCCATAGAATCTTTAGAGAGCAGATGGGAATGAATATTTATGAAACCATAAAGTCAATACGCCTACAAAAAGCATCTAACTTACTCATAACAAACAAGTTCTCAACCATAACGGAGATTGCCAATATGTGCGGATACTCTTCTCAAACTTCTTTCATCCGTGCTTTCAAAGAACGTTTTGAAGTGACTCCAAAGTTCTGGAGAAATGGAGGATACAAAAACTACTCAGATAAGATACTTAAAAGTTCTCCTGCAGCATCCATATCTAAAGCTGACTATACAAAGTTAGAACCTAAAATTGTTAAAATGGATGCAATAAAAGCATATTATATTCGTCAAAAAGGGTATAGTTCTAACCTTGTAAAGGTATGGCAAAAGATGATAGCTTGGATATATACAAATGAGATACAAGAGTATGAACAAATAGGTATTTATCATGATAACCCAATTATTACCCCTTTAGAAGATTGTTTTTATATAGCAGCAGTAGAAGTAAAGAGTAGTCAAGTATTAAAAAATACACAGTTACCCTCTTTTGAAATACCTAAAGGTGTGTATGCAATATTTGAAGTAGAGGGTATTTATGGTGATATACTCAAGCTCATTCAGTGGGTGTATCATGAATGGCTTCCTAAAAGTGGATTTGAAACGACTACCAAACCCTCTTATACGATTTTTATTAAAAATCATTTTTTAGAGGAAGATAAACGTTTTAAGGTGAAGTATTATCTTCCTATTCAATATATATAGATTACAAAACTTCTACAATAAATTTTGTAATCATAAAGCCACCAATAACAAGCCATGCAAACATTGTTAAGGCTGTATAGATTGGGGCAAGTCCTAAACCTTTAAATTTAGAAAAGACTGTTCCCATACCAAGTGCAGTCATAGCCATGGTTAGTAAGAATGTATCAATTTGATTTATTGTATCAACTAAATCCAAAGGAAGTAGGTGAAAAGAGTTAAACCCTGCTACCATTATGAAATAGACAGCAAACCATGGAATAACCAGTTTTGTTTTTGAACTCTTCTCTCCACCTGCTCTTCTTGCATCCCAAGCAAGGTAAAAACCAAGAACTATCAACATTGGCGCAATCATGATAACACGTGTCATTTTAACAATTACGGCAGCATCTGCCATCTCTGTAGGTGTACCAGGAATAGAAGCAGGTACAGCAACTACTTGTGCAACTTCGTGTATGGTACCACCAACATATATTCCAAATTCTCTAGCTGTCATATGAAAGAAACCTGTTGAATGCTCAATAATTGTTGTATATAAGACAGGGTACAAAAACATAGAGATTGTTCCAAAAAGAACAACCATAGATACAGCAATTGCTGTTTTGTACTCTTCAGCTTTCAATACAGGTTCTGTTGCAAGTACAGCTGCCGCACCACACACTGCTGCTCCAGATGCAGTTAATATTGAAGTGTCTTTTTCCATACCAAATATTTTTGTACCAACCCAAGAGCCTAAAATAAGTGTAGAACTTAACATTATGAGAGAAACAAGGAACCCGTCCATTCCTACGTCAGCAATTTGTTGAAAAGTTATTCTAAATCCATAAAGAACAATAGCAAAACGAAGTATTTTTTTACCCGAAAATGTTATACCACCTTGCCACTCAGAAGGCGTTTGATTGTGTAGAGTATTGGCATAAAATATACCCATTACAATACCTATTACCAAAGGAGAGAGCCCTAATGCTTTTATAGGTCCAAGTGATGATACGTACGTAGCAGCAATAGCAAAAATAGCTACAAATATTATACCAGCTATTGTGCCATTACGATTTTGTTGAGAAAATGCCATATTTAACCTTTTTTATTCAAAATTATTGATTAATAATTTAATATTCTATCATAATTTGGATATAATAGATAATTAATAAAACTAAAATTTATCATAAAAAAAATATATCTTTACCTAGTAAATTAGGTAGTCAGAAGGGTCAAAAATGAATATAACACTTAGACAAATGCAAATCTTTTTAAATGTTGTAAAGTCAGGTCATCTTACGAATGTTGCAAAAGATATGTCTTTGAGTCAATCTGCAATTTCTATGTCAATAAAAGAGTTGGAAAACATACTTGGAAGACCAGTATTTGATAGAATTAACAAAAAACTTGTTTTAAATGAAGTTGGACGGGCATTTCATAAAGAGATAGAGCCATTGTTCAAAAAACTTGCAGATATTGAATATGAGTTTAAAAACTCTGAAAACAAAGGTATGATTCGTGTTGGTGCTAGTACAACAATAGTAGATTACCTAATGCCACCAATTATCTGTTCATATATGAACTCTTACCCTGATGTTAAGATTACTCTTAAAGAAGGAAATACTAAAGAGATAGAAGCATTAGTTGCAGAGGGGTTAATAGATATTGGTTTTGTTGAAGGCATAGTTTCTCATCCCGATATTATACAAAGTAAAATTGGAGTAGATGAACTCATTGTAGTTACAGCAGATAAAAAACTTTCAGAAGAAATTTACATAGACAAAATTTCAAAAAGAAGATGGGTTCTTAGAGAAGAGGGTTCAGGTACAAGAGAAGTATTTTTAAATTATATCAAAGACAAGGTAGATAACTTAAATATCTTCTTTGAGTTGGGACATACAGAATCTATTAAAAGTATATTGAAAAATAGAGAATGTTTAACTTGTATTTCAAAACTTTCTGTTGAAAAAGAGATAAAAGACAAGACACTATATAAAGTAGATGTGAAAAACTTTGAGTGTAAAAGAGACTTTATTATGATACACCATAAAGACAAATATCATAGTCCATTGTTTGAAAAATTCCTTTTCTTCTCTAAAAAATTTATGGTTCAAATGATGGAGGGTGGAAAGTAAAAAACAAATATTATATTTAAATTTTTATTCTCTTCAAGACTTTTAAAGCATCTTCATATTCATGAGGATGATTTAAATTTGTAAAAGCTTCACTCTTTTCAAAAAAAACAAATTTTGTTTTTACATTTTTCAATACATTACCTATTCGGTGATTATCTTCCATCATATTTTTTCTTGCTATATCTAAAACAGAACGTTTGTAAATACCACAGAGAGGTTGTCTTCCTTCTTCTGTTTTTGCAATGATCGCATCATTGTCATCTATGTTGTCTATAAGCTTTTGAATGATCTCCGCATCTACAAAAGGTGCATCAGCAGAGAGTATAAATATAACATCATCATCTAAGCTCTCAAATACTGAAACTATGCCAACAAGAGGAGAGGACTCTTTATATTTGTCAAGTATTAAGTTTGCAGAAAAATCAAATTTGTTCTCTTTAGTAGAGATATATACAGAGTTAAAAAGTTTAGAAAGTTTTACATACTGAAATTCGCTCATACTGCTAAAGCCAGCAAAAGGTAAAAGAGTTTTGTCTCTTCCCATTCTGGAGCTTTTGCCTCCTGCAAAAATTATAGCGGGGATTGGGTGTTTCATCTTATATCCTCTTTTGGTGTATCAACAATATCATAAATGAAATAAAAGTAATAATAGATTCAATTAAAAATATACTTTCACCATATATCTCCCCAGATATTAAAGCACCTATGGATCCGCCTAGCCCAAAAGCGATACCTAAAAAGAACTGTTGTGCAAGTTTTTTTTGTGTATATAAAGTATATACATAGGTAATTGCCGCAGTATGATATAGAGCAAAAGAGAAAGCATGAAGTGATTGTGAAAAAAATGTCATGGTTATTGAGTCAGGATACAAATACAATATAAGCCATCTTGCAGATGTTATGAGTGTTGCAAATTTCAATATATTTAACAAATTTCTTTGAAGTAGGGGGCCTTGAAAATATAACATTAAAATTTCACATATAATACCAACACTCCACATCCAACTAATTATTTCAAGTGAGACACCATGTTGAGTTTGGTATATGGTAAAAAAGTTGTAAAAACCACCAAAGCCGATTTGCATCATAATCATAGAGAGCCAAAATGCCCAATACTTACTTAATGAAAATGAGGACTTCTCATTACTATCGTATTTATTTTGGTCATACTTTATAAGAGTGGCACCAAATATGAGAGTTAAAAAGGCCATTATGCTCAAATAATCAAGTGCCTGCCCAGGCTCTGTAAGTACCTTCCCCAATAGCAAAGAGATACCCATAAAGCCCAAAGAACCCCATAACCTGACTTTGCCATAAACACTCCTGGACAATTTAGATAACGCAATGCTCTCAACATATGGCAAAGAGACACCCATAGATGCTCCAAAGAGTAAATTTGAAGCAAGGTAGAACTCAAAAGAGTTAACAGAACTTATAAATAGTAAAGTTGCCATAAAAGTTAATATTAGCGATAATAGGTATATTTTAAAAGTTAATGTTATATATTTTCTAAATAAAAATGGCAGTAGAAAACGCATGAAAGGGGCAGCAGCATAAACAATTCCTACTTCAAATGTTGAGTACCCAAGGTCTAAAAGAGCCTTTGGTAAAAATATAATATATACACCAACAAGTGCAAAATAGGAAAAGTAATATGAAGCTAGATATAGTGTAAAAGGCCTATTATTTTTTGTCATATTTTATAACAATAGCTGTATTACTCAAAAGATCATGAAGAGTTTTACTATCTTTCCTAAAAAACATCATAATCCATCCAAAGAATGTTGCTAAAGAGAGTATGGAGGTGACATTTCTAAACAATATAATAAAAAGAGAAGGTTTCTTTTTTGTAGTTTCATCTATGAGTGTTATGTCATATGCCCTAAAACCAGGTGTTTGTCCTGTTTTAAACATGAAAATTGTTTGAACAACAATAAGAGGAATCAAAATATATAACCAACCGGCAATTTTATGTGCTGCAAAATCTTCACGACCATCGAGAATAAGGTAAAAAACAATATACATTATAGGCATTACAAGCATAAATAGGTCTGTACCAAAAGCTTTAAATCTCATAGCTGTAGTAGCATAATAAGAAGGTTCTATTGTTTTTTTCTTATCTTTCTTTGGTTCTACATTTTTACTATTTCCCTGTTTGACATCTCTAAAACGTTGTTTTGCCATTAAAAATCCCAAAGAACAGAAGCGTAAAAACCATTTTCATCAAGATCCATATTCAATCCATCAACAAGGTCTGTACTCTCTAAATGAAGAGCTTTGATTCCACTCTCTATACCTAAGCCAGAAGAGAAAGTGTATCGTACACCAATCTCATAGTCATAGAGAGTTGTATCACTGTAGTTGGCAACATTTGTTTCAAGTTGTACTGCAAAATTTGTACTTGGTATGTTCAAACGTACTTTTCCATAAACCATCGGAACCAATATGGAATAAGATGTAAGATCACTAACTGTTGAAGCTGTAGTAGTTGGTGTTAAAGTTATATCACCAAAAAGATATCTAAGAGTCAAACCTAAATCTAGTTCTATATAATTGTCTAACACTTCATAGTAAGCAGTAGCGTCAGTCATCCCCATATCTATAGAGCTATCTAGTTTTCCAGAAAAATCAACTAAGTTACCCCATGTAAAATCTTTTGATAATCCACTGCCAGAGTGTTTAAAATGTGTGTGACCCAATTTGAAATTTGGTATAAAAGGAATAGGATGCTCAATGTAAGCTTTAAACATAAAATCATTATCTGTTTCCCATCCAAAGGTCTCTTCTAAACTTGCTTCTGACCCAATTCCTACTTGAGGTATAGAGTAGCTAGCAGTACCACTTGGGTTGTGAGCGTATGTACCAACCGATATCTCTCCTCCTATGATGTCTGCATATGTTGATGTTATGCATAGTAGAGCAAGTATAGAGACTTTTTTCATATGTTTTGTAATCATGTTATTTTAATCCTTGTGTCATTGTAAATATTGGTAAAAGCATAGCAGAGACAATAACTCCAACTACTACACCTATAAAAAGCATCATAAATGGTTCTAGTAGACCTAAAAGAAGTTTTAATTTATCTTCATTATCTTCTGCGTATAAATGAGAAAGATTATCTAAAATATTTGCAACTTCACTAGACTCTTCTCCTAAAGCCAAAGATTGCATAAAATTCTTTTTTATCTTAACACCTTTTGACATTTGTAGTGCATTTGAAAGCTTATTCCCCTCAAGTACTTTAACAGAAGCTCTCTCAAATATATCTTTTAATTTGTAGTTTCCAAATGAAGCTGTAGAGAGCTGAACAGCTTGAGCATAAGCAACCCCAGAACTCAACATGAGCGATAGTATGTAAGAAAATCTTCCAAGCTCATGGTTTTGTATTAGTGTACCAAGAACAGGTATTTTGAGCATGAGACCATCAAAAAAACTATGAAAAGCATCACTTTTGGCATACGCAAGTTTAAAAAGAAGTATAAATAAGAGAACAACAACAATTATGTGTATGTAGTAGCTTGTTAAAAAATCACTTAAATGAAGCACAAATTGTGTTATGGGAGGTAATGCCTGATCAGTATCTTCAAATATTTCTGTTATTTTAGGAACAACAAAAGCAATAAGAAATGAAGTCATAGCAATAGCAACTGTAAAGATAATAGTAGGATATACCATTGCACCTTTAACCTGTTTTTTAACCTTGTTTTGTGCAGAGAAGAAGTTACCCATATTTGTAAGGACTTCAACCATTTTACCACTCTGCCCAGCAATATTCAGACTCTGTACAAAAAATTCTGGGAGTGTATATACTTTTTGACTGTTAAGCGCATGATATAGGGATTTCCCTTCATCAATCATGCTGTTAAGCGAGTTTAAAAAAGAGAGGTATTTTTTTTCACCTTCATGTTGATTCTCTAAGAGTTTAATGGCTGTCAATATTGTCATACCGGAGTTCAGATATGAAGATAACTCTTTTGAAAATGATGCCAACAATTCTCCAGGCATTTGACGTTTGGATAAAGATTCAAGAGAGAACTCTTTTGTAGGTTTTAAGTACTCATAATATATGTTGAGTGAACGTAATTTTTGCCCAGCTTCTTCGCTTGAACTTGCATTAACAGTTCCTTTGGTTTTTTTACCGGTCTTATCAAAACCTTTGTACTTAAAAAGCATTTATTATATTATCCTTGTTTCTCTACTGTTCATAGTTGCGTTATTATAACTTTTTTTACTCAATTTTAAAATGATAGTAAGTAGATATGTATTTATCTTTAATTTTTATTATGTCAATGACAGCACCTGGCAGTTCATCTTCATCATTTCCCAATCTCAATGGCTCTGGTATATCATATGTTCTAGAAATGTTTTTTAAAATCTCTCTACTTTTTAAATTTTCTACTCTAAAGTATCTATAAATGACATCATAAGCCTCTTTGGTATCTTTATCGTAAGATAGAGCATCTGAAGAGACAAAGAGTGAATCTTGTAAAGATAATTTATTTCGTTCAGAGATATAAATAATTTGTTCACGAGTTTGAGAGTGTATCTGCAGAGCATAAACAATAGACCCTGAAAGTATAATCACAGATATAAGTACCTCTATAAGTGTAAAAGCTCTGCTTAGTTTTTTCTCAATCAATAGAAATCTCCAGAAGATAATTTATCAGAATACTTTAACCATAAATCTTTTGCATCTTCTAAGCTATCTAACTCTTCAGGTTCTCCAAAAAAAGCAGGTAGGAAATAGACAGACTCTTTCTGTTTTAAAATAATTTGTGTCGAAGAGCCATTTTTGTAAAAATCTAGAACAAGACAGATCTTTTTATCTTTGTATCTTCCATACTCCAGTTTTAACAGATCATTATTCATATCAAGTGTGTATGCTTCAAGATCTTCAAGGTTGGTTTTGTCTTCAACCTTCTCATAAGGACGAGATATATCTTCTGAAAAGTAACACTCTTTACAATTGTTTATACAAAGCAGAGTACCTTTTCCAGTAAAATTTTTAGATTTTTCAATGGAAGATTTTAAATTGAGAGGAGTTAACATCTCTTTTTTTGCAGAAACTTTTTGAATGCCTGAAAAGCCTAAAAAATATACAACAGATATTATGATAATAACAATAAGTAGCTCAATAAGAGTGAAAGCTCCTCTTCTGCTGTATGTACTTTTTTTATGCATCCAAATAAGTTATTTGTTACACTCAGATAAACGAATGTCTCTGCTGTTCTCTTCTCCACCCTCTTTTCTATCTGCTGCAAAAGAGATTAGCTCAATATCGTCTCCATTTTTAATGTAGACAAAAGGAGTTTTCCATGAATCTTTAGGCATTTTCTTTAAGTAAGGTTTAGCTCTGTAATTAGGGTATTTTTCAGCATCAGGATTTGAGAGAAGTGCAGCAAAACCCTCTTCAGTATCTGGGTATGAACCATTATCTAATTTGAACATGTCAAATCTCTTTTGAAGGTCATTCATTTTAAGACAAACAGTATCTCTTTTTGCCTGGTCTGCCGAGTCCATTAAGCCCGGAGCAACAACGGCTACAAGTCCACCAAGTATAACAATAACAATTAGTAATTCTATAAGTGAAAAACCTGCTCTAAGTTTAGTTTTGTGTTGCATTAAGCTACCTTTGATTGGTGTGTACTCAGTAGAGTCACACTTTAGTTTTATAGGGTATAATAATATCCAAATTACTTTTACAGAGCCCTTTATATGCATAAACCAGAACAGATTACATCTACAAACATCTCACCTTGTGTAAAGCAAAGAAAAGGTTTCGCACTTATATTGACACTCTCTGCTTTGGCTGTCATTATTGCACTATCTGCAGTACTTGTCTCTTACTTGGACATAGCAAGAAAAGATGCAAACTCTTCCAAAGCAATGATTCAGGGAAATATTTATTATTCAGATATAAAAGCTCTTTTTGGAAGTTTTCAAGATAAAAAGTTACTTTATGAAACTATTTACAGCAGTCCAATTCCTATAAGTTCTGAAGATGGAAAGTTTACACTTATAGTATCTTGTAAACCTTTGGCAAATGCTGTAAACATCAATTGGCTTGCTTATGAAAACAATGCAAGTATGACTGCACAATACAATGCAGTAGAGAAAATCTTTTTTAATTTAGCACAAGAGTACAACATGGAAGATGCTGCAAATTTAGAAACAATGTTACGTAATGAAATAGTTTCAAAACAAAAATACATACAAAAAGAAAAAAGTAGACTTAGGCAAAAAAATGGTATTATATCTATAGAACAGTTTAAAGATATTGTAGGGAAATATCAACGTGCTTCTGATGACAAGGAAATATATAAAATACCATGGACAAAATATTTTGTATTTAATGAGCTTTCAGAAGATCCTAAAGATAATGTTATAGAAGGTAACTACATCTCTGCAGAACTTTTAGCTTATCTTTTTGACATAGATTACGCATCTGTTAAAGAAGATTGGTCAGAAGGCTCCAGCTTGAAAGATTATGTTTTGAATTTAGGTCAAAGCTATAATCAAAAGCTTTTTTCAAAAGAGTTTTTATCCCAATCGAGATGTGAAGTTTTTTATGACTATGGTGAAGAGCGTTACGGCTTTAAATTTGAAGATAGAGAAGGGGAGGTAAAACATTTTGAATTTCTTGGGAAACAATAAAGAGTTATTGTTAGTTTACAGAAATATGCCAAGACAGCAATTGTCACATACTGTAAATATTATGTTGACACCACAATTTTATACTCTTAAAAAAGAGAATTTACCTATACAATATGCATTTCAGGCAAAAAAAATAGCACCTTCACTATTTGATACTCTTCTTGAAGATTCACATACCTATGACTATTTTGTTTACAAAGATGAAGATGAGTGGGTATTTATAGCTTATTCACAAGAGCAAATTAGAACTTTTTTAACTTCAAAAGGTATTGCAATTGAAAATATAGGGAAAGTTTATTTTGCCCAGCAATCTGAAAAACTTTTCGATCAGCCTGTTTTGTTGGGAGAGAAGAATGCCCTTGTAAACATTGACAAAAGTATTGTCGTTGTTCCTAAAACAGCTTTAAGTGAAAATGTAAATGCTGGAAGGTTTAGTAATGCTTATACACCTAACAAAGGTGTTACCTTAGAAGGTGCATACAGTTCACTCTTGAACAAACAGCAAACCATTGCCATAGCTTCGATACTAAGTATATTTGCAATCATATTTTTTGTTGAAGGTTGGCAATATCGAGACTCTTCAGATAACATTAAAAGTGAAGTAAGAGCTCTTATGGAGGAGTATCCTGCTCTTCAGAGTCAATACACAAGACAGAGTGTCTCTAAAAAATATAAAGCCATAGATAGCAAAGAGAGAAGAAAAAGAGAGATGATTAAAACTCTCAGTGGCATGATCTTTAAAGGTGTGAAAGTTGACACTTTTGCAATGGATGACAAAAGTTTTCAAGTAACTTTCAATTGCAAAGATGTGAAAGTTGCAATGCAGTTAAAAAAACTTGCCAAAAAAGTTGGTTTCTCTTCAGTTAAAACCTTAACAGGAAATGCAGTGAGTATAGAGGAAAAATTATGATTTTGAAAAGATATAAAAATGAAATAATAGTACTCTTCTCAATCATATTGCTCATCTCTGGGCATCTATATAAAAGTGCACAATCTGAAGCGTCTGTAGAGAATCAGCGAAATACAAAGTATGCTGCAAGAGAGTTTAAAGAGCTTATCTCCCTTAAAAAAAGATGGGCAGACAAAACAATGTCTAAAAAAGTTGAAAAACTTAAAAGATATGCAAGCCCTGAAAAAGTAAACTGGAAGAAAAAAGGGAAAAAGTTATCGGTAACATATAAAAACTTGACAGCAAAAGAGTTAAACAAAGTTTTAACAACTATTTTAAATCTTGCCATACAAATTGAGAAGCTTAAGATAAAAAACAATCAGACATCATACAACTTGGAGTTAAAATGCAAATGGTAAAAAAAGCAGTTCTATTTTTATTGGTTTTTTGGTTTGCAACTCTAATCTTTATGCCAAAAAAACAGCTATATTATACATTGGAAAATGAACTTTTGAAGCAAGATATTGTCATAAATGAAGAGAGTATAGATGAGGGTATCTTTTCACTTAACATAAAAGGGGCAAAGGTCTATGCAAAAGGTATAAACATAGCTTCAGTAGATGAAATTTCAATTTTCACACTTCTCTTTTATAACTCGGTAAATGTGAAAAACATACTTTTTGATGACTCTTTGAAAAACTTTGTACCTAGTAAAGTAGACAAAACAGTAGCCATAAACTCCATACTCTCACCATCGAAAGTATTTATAACAACTTTGGGTACATTTGGTTTGGCAGAAGGTGTTGTCGATTTAGGTACAAATAATCTACGCATAGATATAGTTGATGAAAAAGATATAAAAACCATAAAATCACAACTTAAAAAAGATGAGAAAGGCTTATACTATGAAACATCTTTTTAAAACCAATATATTTAAAGATTTTCTTAGCGTTTTAATTATCTTTCTGTTTGTAAAATTTTTGTGGGTAGGTGCATCTCTACTCTGGTTCTCATCAAAAGGTGTCAATCATGAAGATGGTGTGAATAATAAATCTTTATACTATAGAGTTAAACTGACTCCAAATGAGTCATCAGTACCTGTAAAAGTTCCAAAGAAAAAATTGATTGTTGGAGATATAAAAGATATAAGCCTAAAAGCTGTATATAACTCTTCAGATACAACAGTTGTTACCATTCTCTATAAAAGAAAAACAAAAATTATGGGTAGAGGAGACTCTGTCAATGGTTTTGTTTTGACCGGTGGAGGAAGTAGATATGCTATATTTGAAAAAGATGGCAAGTCATACAGAGTAGATTTACTAAAAAGAAAAAACTCTTCTCACACCAATAGCCACATAAGAGCTTCTACTCCCCGAGTAAAAGCACCTTCCGTTGCCAAAGATAAAGTAGAAGGTGAAATAGTAGATGCAGGTGATCACATAATAGTAGATAAATCTCTCTTAACACACTATGCAAACAATATGGATGATATATATAAAAACATAGGTATAACAGAAGTAAAAGAGGGTGGTGCAGTAAAAGGTTTCAAAATAACTTTTGTAAAAAGAGGAAGTCCTTTTGCCAAGCTTGGTGTAAGACGTGGTGACATAATCAAATCTATGAATGGACAAGAGATAAATAGCTATAATGCAGCTTTCCAGGCATACAAAAATATAGGAAATGTAGAAAATCTTACGTTAGTAATACAAAGAGGAAAAGAAGAGATGGAGTTAGAATATGAAATTAACTAAAATAATTTTGAGCACACTGCTCATATGGACCATTGGAGTGAGTGGACAAGAGAATTTTATACATGAAAACACTGCGCAAGAGGAGACAGTTGATGTAAACTTCAGAGACCTTTCTGTTCATGATTTTGTTGAAATGGTTGCTAAAATTACTCATAAAAATATTTTAATTGAGGGTGACTTAAAAGGTAAGATAAATTTTGTATCTCAAGCACCAATTAAAAAGTCTTCTCTCATGGCATTGGCAAACTCCATTTTGGGAAGTAAAGGCTATACGATCATAGATCAGGGAGATTTTTACAAAGTAGTAAAAGGCTCAACTGCTGCAGGAGAAGGTCTTGACGTAAGTAGTACAGTAGATGGTGAGACTATGAAAACGGTAATGTTTCCTCTAAAAAACTCAAATGCTGCTGTTATTAGAGCAAAGATCAAACCACTTCTTAGAAAAGATTCCAAAGTTATATCATTTAAAGAGAACAATGTTTTAGCAATAACTGCAACACCAAGAACTCTGCAGTCAATTTCAAAAATTATTAACGCAGTAGAAGAGAGAGGCGTTAAGCGCTCAGTAGTAGTAAAGCTTAAACACTCTTCTATAAAAGATCTCTATCCAAATGCAACAAGCATGGCAAAAAAACTTTTCCCTCAAACTATTGAGTCTGAAAAGGTAGATATCTTTAAAGATGAAGCTACAAATTCAGTTATCTTGGTAGGTAAAGCAGACAATATAAGAAGAATGATACGTTACATTAAAAAGTTAGACATACAAGGAGAAGACCAAACTCAAAAAATGTATGTTATTCGTCTAAAAAATTCAAATGTTGAAGAGATGGAAAAAATACTCTCAAAACTTGTAGCTCAACTCAACAACGTTGCCATAAAACAACCAAAAAAAGGTGGTCCTGCTCCGACAAAAGCCATGGTTGTTTCAGATGTTGAAAGAAATGCACTCATCATTTTAGCAACAGGTGAGCAGATAAAGAATATTCGTCAAACAGTAAGACAGATAGATATACCAAAAGTTCAAGTTTATGTAAAAGCTAAAATTGTTGAAATAAATTCAAATTTAGCACAGCAGGTTGGTTTAAAATATGGAATGAATGGTGGAACTATTACCTCTAATGGTCTCTTTACTATGGGTGCCAATCTTGGAGCAAATGCTTTGCAAATGTCACCGGGACTCTTAGGGTTCTTAAATCAAAATACAGAAGAGTATAAAGGTCAAGATGCCAATGGTAATCCTATATATGTATCGAATCCTGCATTTAAATTTGATTCAACAGATAAAGTATTTGCTTTAGGAGCAGCACTAGATTTACTTCATAGAAATGGGGCAGCAAACATACTCTCAGAACCATCTGTTTTGTGTACAAATAACAAAGAGGCAGAAATATATGTAGGTCAAACTATGTCTATTTTAACTCAGGCACAACAGTCAACAACAGGTGTTTCAAATGTTGTAAACAATTACTCAAGAGAAGACATTGGTATTACTTTGAAAGTTAAGCCAAGACTCTCCAGCAACAATCAAGTTACACTTGAAGTAGAAACAACCATTGAAGACATTGACCCATCATCAGAACAAGCAGCAGACAGACCTACTACAACAAAAAGAAAAGTTACAACAAATGCCATTGTTCAAAATGGAGAGATGATTATCTTAGGTGGTCTCATTAAAAATGCTGGTGGTAAAGGTGTACAAAAAGTGCCATTTTTAGGAGATATACCAGTACTTGGAGAGATGTTATTTACTCATACAAGTGATGTTAACAGAGAGGCAAATGTAGTTATATATTTGACTCCATACATAGTAAGAAAATCAGGTGACTTAAAAAAGCTTAGATCAATGTTGTCAGAGCTTGAAGAGGTGCAAGGGCGCTACAACACATATGTGAGAAATACTTTAGAAGCAAAAAAAGATAATAAACCTTTTGCAGCTAAAAAAAGTTGCAGTACAAAAAGAACAGTAAATTCAAGTAGCACTTCCATTTACAACTCCATTAACACACACTCAAACAAAAAACTTAGAAGCATAAATGTAGAGGATTTCTAAACATGACATTTCCACGCTTAAAAGATGTAAATTTAGAGCCTCTCTGGAGAGATGATATCAATCATAAATTGGCAATTCGTCACTCTCTTCTTTTCTCTACAATAGATGGTGTAGATACGGTAATAGTAGAAGAAGATACACTCGGAGAATCTCTAAACCACCTTTCGCAGCTAGGGTTAGAGTACCCAATATCGCTCGTAGATGCAGATAGTTTCTCAAGATTGAAAAACAAATTTTTAGAGATACAGACTGGTACAGATTTTGAAGATATGTCTACCACCTCAGATGAACTTATTGAAGCAGAAGGAGATCTTTTAGATTTCATTAGAAACTCTCAAGATCTGCTCTCAAGTGAAGAGTCTGCGCCTATCATAAAACTTGTAAATTCACTTTTTTTCCAAGCATTAAAAAAAGGTGCTTCTGATATACACATAGAGAGTGGAGAGAAGAAAGGTGAAGTAAGACTTCGTATTGATGGAGCATTAAAAAAACATTTAGATCTTGACAGAAGCATTATAGGTTTAGTAATTAACCGTATTAAAGTTATTTCAAATTTGGACATTTCTGAAAAAAGAGTACCTCAAGATGGGCGTACACAAATTTCTATATCTGGTAAGACATTAGATGTTAGGGTATCTGTTCTTCCTACCTATCATGGTGAGCGCGTGGTTATGAGAATTTTGGCACAAAGTGAACACATACCAACTTTGGAATCTTTAGGTTTCAAACAAGATGTTACAGAAAAACTATATAAATTATTGAACCATGCACATGGTATGATCCTTGTAACAGGGCCTACGGGTTCAGGTAAATCTACCACACTGCATGCATGTCTGCAACATATTGCCACACCAGATAAAAACATTATAACAGTTGAAGACCCTGTTGAGTACAATGCTGACAATATCTCTCAAATACAGGTAAATTCAAAAGTAGGCTTAACTTTTGCAGCAGGTTTACGTTCTATTTTGAGACAAGATCCCGATATTATTATGGTTGGTGAAATACGAGATTCTGAAACTGCAGAGATTGCACTTCGTTCAGCACTGACAGGACACCTTCTTTTGTCTACCCTTCATACAAATGATTCTACTTCGTCATTGAGTCGTTTGATGGACATGGGTATTGAAGATTTTCTTATCTCTTCAACTCTTTTAGGTGTACTTGCACAAAGATTGGCTAGAAAATTATGTGTAAACTGTAAAGAAGAGACAAAGTTGTCACCTGTTTTAACGCATGAGCTAAATTTAGATGAAGATAAACTATATTTTAAAGCAGTGGGTTGTGCAGCTTGTGACTTTACTGGTTACAAAGGCAGACAAGCTATTGGTGAACTATTTATTATTGACGACAGTGTAAAAAGTATGGTCAAAGATGGATTGAACGATCACCAAGTACGTGAAGCCATGAAGAAAAATGGCATGATTACAATTGCCGATAAATTAAAAGATATGCTAATTGCAGGAGAGACCTCTTATGAAGAGGCAATTAGAGTTGGACTAATGGATGGCTGATGCATAAGCGTCCCGGTTTCACCATTATTGAAGTACTGATTGCCATAGCCCTTATGGGAATCATCTTACCTGCGCTGTACGATACAGTAGCCCTACTTAGAGATTCCAATACTCATCTTTTTAAAAATCTTGAAAAAGCGAAACAAACAAACAAAGCCATAGATACACTATATTTAGATTTGGCAAGTTCAGATGGAAATATAAGTATTAAAAAAGATGACTTTTCAAGAGTATGTATTGAAAATTCTAAAAATTCTCTTTATGGTTTATCTCTCGCAAAAGTTTGTTGGGTTGTCTCTAAAAAAGAGCATAACCTGTTTAGAATCGAAGGATATAGCTATGATCTTCCTTTGAAAGATAAACAAAATGTTGAAGTTGATCTTGTTATGAAAAATATAGAGCTTTTTGATGTATACTATAACAAAGATAAAGTATTGGTTCTTTTACAACAAGAGTCAAAAGAGCCAATTACTTTTATGATTCATGGAGTAAGCAGAGCTAAAAAGAAGAAGGATGTAAAAAGTAAAATAAATAATAGCACTAGGCCACCTGCTATAACTACACAATAACATTTATTATAAAGGATGAGATTATGCAAGAGATTTATGAGAAATTAGGACTATTCTATCTGGGTAAAGATGTAGACAAAGATACTATGAAAACAACAGAAGCACTAACTCTTCTAAAAAATAAAAACTTCACAACACACGCAGCAATCATTGGTATGACAGGCTCTGGAAAAACCGGTCTAGGCATAAGTCTCATAGAAGAAGCAGCAATCGACAACATACCTTCAATTGTCATAGACCCAAAAGGAGATATGGGCGATCTCTGTTTATCTGACCCAACATTTTCTGCTGAAACTTTTGCCCCATGGGTAGAAGATGAAGCAAATTCTAAAAATGAAGATGTAACAAAATACGCAGAAAAAATATCTACTATGTGGAGAGAGGGTATTGAGAGCTGGGGACAAGATTTAAGTCGTGTAAAAAAGTTTTCAGATGTAAAGAAGACAATCTATACACCAGGCTCATCAGCTGGAGTTTCCGTAAACATACTCTCCTCACTCGACACTCCACCAAAAGAGGTGATGGAAGATAGCGATACTTTTACCTCTTATCTTAAAAGTACAACTGTCTCTTTATTGTCGCTCATAGGTATAGAAGCCGATCCATTAGACTCAAAAGAGTATATACTTCTGGCGCAAATCATTACAAAATCATGGTTGGCAGATGAAGATTTAAGCATAGAAATCCTCATATCTAAAATCATAACTCCATCATTTAAAACTATAGGAGTTCTTCCTCTGGAAGATTTCTACTCAAAGTCAGAACGTTTTAAATTGGCTACCAAATTTAACTCACTTCTTGCCAGTCCAAGTTTTGCATTATGGTTAAAAGGTGACAATTTAGATATTCAAAAATTGCTTTATGATGAAAATGGAAAAGCAAAAATTGCCATCTTCTCAATTTCTCATCTGAATGACAGTGAGCGTATGTTTTTTGTTACACTTCTGCTAAATAAATACATAGCATGGATGCGTAGACAAAGTGGAACATCAGCACTTAAAACAATTTTATACATGGATGAAATATTTGGTTTCTTCCCACCTACAAAAAACCCTCCAAGCAAAGAGCCAATGTTACTTCTTTTAAAACAGGCACGTGCCTTTGGAGTGGGAATAGTACTTAGTACTCAAAACCCTGTTGACTTAGACTATAAAGGGCTATCTAACATAGCTACGTGGTTCATAGGACGACTTCAAACATCACAAGACATTGAGAGGGTTATAGATGGTTTAGGAGGTCAGATAGACTCATCTTTTAGTAAATCAGAAATAAAAAATATGTTGTCAAATATTCAAAAAAGAACATTCTTCTTGAAAAGTGCACATTTAGATGACATACGACTCTTCTCAACAAGATGGGTACTCTCATACTTAAAAGGGCCGCTAAAGAAAAGAGAGATATCTCTACTCATGAAAGAACAAAAAGATGAACAAAAGTCAAGTGTCCAAAGTGTGGCACAATTGGCAAAAGGTTCACAAAATTATGAAAGTATTCAAAGTATAGATCCTTCAATCATACAGTACTATGAAGCAGATACCACAGGCACGAACAAGTTTTTTGCCAGTATCATGGCAAAAGTAACGGTAAACTTTTACAATCAAAAAAGAGGCATAGATAGGGAAGAAAACAGTACATTATCTATAGCTATCGACAGTAATGACAGAAATTTATCTTGGGATGAAGCTCAAACTACAGATCTAGATTTTGAAAAATTGGCACATACCCCACCATCAAACGCCAAGTTCCAAACTTTACCTAAATATATAATTTCAGATAAAGGTTTGAAAAATACAGAACGAGAGTTAAAAAATTATTTGTATCAAAATAAGAGTATTGAACTTTTCCGTTGTCGCTCTCCTAAAATTGAGTCTAAAGTAGATGAGAGCAGATCTGACTTTTTAGTTCGTTTACAAGATATGTTAAACGATAAAAAAGAGTTAGAGATAGAAAAACTTAAAGCACGTTACGATGCAAAAAATAAAGTTTTACTTACTAGACTTCAAAGAGCCAATGAGCGTGTAGAAAAAGAGTCTACAGATTCAACTTCATCTATGATAGATGCGGGTATAGCAGTTATAGGCGCTCTATTTGGAAGAACATCTACAGCTAAAATAGGAAGAGCATTTAAAAAAGGTTCAGATATATTAAAAGAGAGAGGTGATATGAGTCGTGCTGAAGAGCGTTTAGCTAAAATTCAAGACGATATACAAACACTAGAGTATGAATTGGAAGATAAAATAGATGCTCTAAATGACAAATACAATGTAGATAGTTGTGAAGTTGAAACATTTAGCATAAAACCACGTAAAACAGATATAGATGTAAGTATCTGTGCCATAGTTTGGAGGGTGTAGGGTGCGATTTTTATCGCACCAATATAATTTCTAACTCTTACTTCCCGGTTTAATTGCAGTATTACCTTCTTCTTTACAAATAGGGCAATTTTCAGGTGCATACATTTCAAATGTAAAATCATCAAGAGCAAACAGAGGTACATCAGAAGGTAGTGCACATTCACTTTTTGCAGTATCATTACCACCTACACGTTTACAAAAACCTCTGTTAGCCAAAGATGCAAATGCAACAATCTCTCCACCCAAAGCTTCAATTGCTTTTGCAGCTTTTAGTGCAGAACCACCAGTAGTAATTATATCTTCACAGATAATGATCTTCTCACCTTTTGCAATTTCAAAACCACGGCGAAGTTCCATTCCTCCATCTTTCTTCTCAACAAAGATAGAACGAACATCTAGAGACCGAGCAAGTTCATAACCAGCAAGTACACCACCTAGAGCAGGTGCACATACAGTATCTACTTCAATGCCAGCCTCTTTTATCATCTTAGCTAGTGCATCAGTTAAAAGTGCTGCTTTTTTAGGGTATTCAAGTACTTTTGCAGATTGAAGGTATCTTCTTGAGTGATTACCACTTGCAAGAAGAAAATGTCCGTCTAAAAGAGCAGATGCATCTTTATAAACTTGCTCAACATTCATCTTAAACCTTTAAAATATCAGCTTCTTTAACTTTGAAAGCTTCATCGATTTTTGCTGAATGCTCATCAGTTAGTTTTTGAATCTGATCTTGAGCTTTTTTTGACTCATCTTCACTTATATCTTTATCTTTCTCAAGCTTTTTAATCTTATCGTTACCATCTTTTCTTACATTTCTAATGGCAATTTTTGCATTTTCAACCATGCCTTTTGCTTGTTTAACGATCTCTGCTCTCTGCTCAGATGTCATTGGTGGGAAAAATAGTTTAATAAAGTCACCATCATTATTTGGGTTTACACCAATGTTAGCTTCTTGTATTGCTTTTTCAATGGCACCTAAAAGACTTTTCTCCCAAGGAGTTATGCTTATAGTAGTTGCATCAGTAGCAATAACATTACCAACTTGATTAAGTGCAGTCATTGTTCCATAATAGTCTACTTTAATGTTATCAACAATACCTGTTGTAACTTTTCCTGTTCTAAGTGTTGAAAAATCTCTTTTTAAAGCATCAATGCTTTTAATCATATTCTCTTCTGTTTGTTTAAAAACTTCATTTACCATGTGAATCTCCTAAAATTTATTATTTGCTTTCTGGTGCAGCTGGAGCTGCCGGTGCTTTTGGTGCAGGAGCAGAAGATGCTGGAGCCGCAGGAATTGCAGAATTATTTGCAGGCACAATAGTATCTGCTACCGATTTACTATTTTGTGCACTATAATAATAACCTAATGCCAAAGTATTGATTATGAATGCCAATGCAAGTGTAAATGTTGCTTTTGCTAAAAAACCAGTTGGTCCTTTTGCTCCAAATACAGATTCATTACTACCACTGTATGCGCCAAGACCTATGCTTGAACTTTTCTGAAGTAGTACCGATATTGTTATAGCAATTGCAAGTACAATTTGTACGATTAAAAGTGTTGATGTCATGTATATCCTCTTGTTATCTCGAGTTCCAAAATCTAATTTTGGTATAATTTCGGCTATTATACCAAAATTATTTGAAATTGTGATGAATGAGTATATATTAAGTCCTTGTATTAGAGGCATAAAGGTAGTTTAATGTCAAATGTTATCAAAGAGTTTTCACGTTTTGCACACCAATACAATAACTTCAATATTGTACAGGCAAAAGTGGCTAAAAAACTAGTATCAAAATTACCAAATAGAGACTATTCATCTATACTAGATATTGGTTGTGGATCAGGTGCCATTTATGAAAACTTACAATCATCAAATGTAACATTTGATTCACTGACAGTACTTGACTCTTCTGAAAATATGTTAGCTGTACATCCTGACTCTTCAGTTATTACAAAGGTGTGTGAAAACTTCAACAGTGAAAACTTTTTAGATGCATTACCTAAAAATAGTTATGATCTTATCTTGTCGTCATCTGCTTTACAATGGAGTGAAGATCTCTCTTTCACTTTAGGTAAAATTGCAACTCTTTCAAAAAATGTACATTTTGCAATATTTACTTCAGGAACATTCAAAACTTTACACAAGGTAGCCAATATTACTTCACCCATACATACAGCAGAGGTTATCCAAGAAGAGATTTTAAAACATTATGCAGATGCGAATTTTGAACTTCATTCATACACCTTACATTTTGAAACTGTATTGGATATGTTTCGATATATTAAAAAAAGTGGAGTTAGTTCAGGTGAGAAAAAATTAAGTTTTAAAGAGACAAAACTTTTAATGAAAAATTATCCATTAGATTATTTAGAATTTGAAGTACTATTTGTAGAAGCAAAAATGTAGGGTGCGTTTCTCAACGCACCACAAATTAAAGAAAATTAAAGCTTAATCGTCACTACCAAATATACCAAGTAGTTGTAACATTGCAGTAAACATATTTAAAAAGTCAAGATACAAAGATACAGCAGCATCTACAGGTGAATCATATGCGCCATTGGCAATATTTTGTGTATCATAAATTGTAAATATTGAAAACAGAAGTAAAATTCCTGCTGTAATTACAATGTGCATCATTGGACTTTGAAGTAAAAAGTAGTTTACTAAAGAAGCTACAATTACAACAATTAAAGTAATAAAGAGTGGTTTACCCCAGCTTGAAAAGTCAGACTTGGAGTTAATAGCAAATATACTTAATGCCCCAAAAAGAATGGAAGTCATAAGAAATGCATTACCAATCATCGCACCTTGCCCCATACCAATAAGTGAAGCCAACAATGGAACTAACGATACACCCGATAAAAATGTAAATGCGAAAAGCATTGCTATATTGGCACCGGCATGACCTCTAGTCATACGAAGACCAAAGAACAATATCAATAGTTCTACTCCAAAAATAATCCATTTGAACTGCATTACAGTCTCTGCAAAAGGCATTGTCACATATGCACCTGCCGCTGCAGCGATCATAGATGCTGCCATAAGCTGATAAGTTTGTTTCATAAAACTAACAGAAGCACCTTCCTGAACATAAGCAGCATCAGACGCTGCGTAATCTCTATCATATAAAGCCATATTAAAATCCTTTACTTTAATTATAATTTACGCAAGTATAATGAAGTGAGATTAATCTAAGGTTAATACATCAATTGTCTATTTTTGATGTAAAGATATAGTTAAAAATAAACCAAAGTAATAAATGTGTGTAAAATCATTATATATAATGTAAGCAAAATAAAAAAAGAAAAGAAATTCAAAGAAAATTAAAAAAACCCTTGACATCTAAGAAATTCGGTGCTATAATACGCGTCCAACAACACATGGACGGCTAGCG
>FPKX01000067.1_pt1 | contig 49531 bp, 42 predicted proteins | sample 1057381 | NCBI WGS metagenome assembly FPKX01 (sample SAMEA4473313, study PRJEB15554) | hydrothermal vent metagenome | biome: marine basaltic hydrothermal vent biome; feature: marine hydrothermal vent; material: water | place: Pacific Ocean | collected 2011-06-14/2011-07-23 | depth 1199 m
ATTTGTAGGGTGCTGTACCCTCACAGCATCAGATATTTGCAGACTTTTTCTCGTTCCTACGATTTTCGTGGGAATGCATATGGAAATTTGATTTTATTGTTTATTGGGCCCTCGTATGGGTTACCACGTGCAACGTGGGAACCAGATAATTGTAGTCATATCACACAATTTGTATCTGTAGGGTGCTGTGCCCTCACAGCACCAGATATTTGCAAGTTTTAAAACCTATTTTGCCAATTATGTTTTTGGTGTTGTCGGGGGACAACACCCTACACGATATATTATTTATAGAAAACAAGGGTGCTGTTTCCCAACGGTTTTAACTTGTTCCCACGTTGAACGTGGGAACGAGAGATCAAACATTACCTAGGGAAGCCGCCGCCTTGGGCTTGTGCCATCATATCTTGCATCTGTTTCATGCCGCCTTTTGTTGACATCTTTTTTGCCATCTTTGCAGCGTTTTTAAACTGTTTAAGTTGACGGTTTACTTGCATTTGGCTAAGACCTGAACCAGCAGCCAATCTTCTTTTACGTGTATTGTTTAGTAAATCTGGGTTTTCTCTCTCTTTTGGAGTCATAGAAGAGACCATTGCTTTTATCATTTTTATTTCACTAGAGTTTTCAAGATCCATATCTCCTAACTGTTTGGACATATTACCCATACCAGGTATCATCCCCATAATAGATTTCATAGAACCTAACTTTTTCATCTGTTCCATCTGATCTAAAAAGTCATTGAAGTTAAATTGACCTTTTTTTATCTTCTGAGTCATTTTCTTAGCTTCTTTAGGGTCAATAGCCGCAGCAGCTTTTTCAGCTAAAGACTCAACATCACCTGCACCCATAAGACGGCTTACAATTCTGTCAGAAATAAACTGCTCAAGATCAGGCATTTTTTCACCAGCACCAATGAAGCGAAGAGGAACACCTACTTGTTTAGTAAGTCCAAGAGCAACTCCACCTTTAGAGTCACCATCAAATTTAGAAAGAACTACACCGGTAATACCGATTTTCTCTTTAAATGTTTGTGCTGTTCTAACTGCATCTTGCCCTGTCATAGCATCTGCTACATAAAAGAGCTCATCAGGATTGGCAACCTCTTTAACTTTTGCAAGCTCATCCATTAACTCATCATCTATAGCTAAACGACCTGCTGTATCTATGAGTACGACATCGTAAAGCTCTTTTTCGGCCTTTTCAATACCTCTTTTTACAATTTGAGTTGGAGTTGCATCTTCATCTGCTACAAGTTCTACTTCTATACCTGAAGTAATCTGTCTAAGTTGCTCAACTGCTGCAAGTCTTTGAAGGTCAGCAGCAATTACTAAAACTTTTTTCTTTTTTTGTTCTTTTAAAAAGTAAGCTAGTTTACCTGTGGTTGTAGTTTTACCTGAACCCTGTAAACCTATCATTAAAACAACTGTTGGTGGCTTTGAAGCAAAGGCAAAACCTTTTGGTGCACCTTCTATAGTAAGAATATCGGTGAGTTTATCTTGTAGTGCTTTAAGAAAGTTATCTTTTCCTACCCCATTCTTCTTAGTTTCTATCTCTACATAAGAGATAAGATCTTTTACTACTTTATGGTGAACATCTGCTTTTAGCAAAGATTTTTTAAGCTCTGTAGTAGCTTTTTTTAGTGCTTTATCATCATCATGAAAACGAATTTTGCCTATGGCATTTTTAAAACTGTCAGTTAATGTATCAAACATATTTGTACCCTGTTAATTGGTTTAAAGTAAGCAATTTTACCCAAGATGCGCTTAAGAGATGAGATGATGGCCATTAGACCTCTATAATTATGAGTATAACACTATGCATTATAGATACAGAGATTTAGAGAGTAGTTAAATTGGGAGTATAAATAAATGAAAAGTACCATACCTAAGATGTAGGTATGGTTTTGAGCAGAGATATTTGAACTATTTATTCAATTTATCTAACTCTTTGTTTATGATATTTTCTGCTTTATCTGCTTTTTCAGATATAGATTTCTTTATGAGTTCTGCTTGTTTTTTTGTGTTCTCTTTTAACTGTTCATCAGTTGTTTTTTTCTTTTCACAGCCAGACACCATTAAACCAAAGCCTACAATAAGAGTTAATAAAAATAGTTTTTTCACTAAAGTACCCCCATAAATCTAAGTACAAGTACTATAACAACTACCGTTAATGCTGTTCCAATAAGACTTCTTATCATACGTTTTCCTTTTTGTATTTTATATTTTTATTATACCTATAGTTAATAAAAAATAATTTAATCTACTTTTCTAACACCCCAACGAAATTTGTCTTTGTAAAAACCTTTATCGAGTTCAGATATGGTTACACCATAAGCTTTGCCTGAAGAGGAGTGAATAAATTTCCCATTGCCAAGGTAGATACCGGAGTGATTTATATGATTTCTATTGTGAGTATCGAAAGATAAAATGTCTCCCCTTTTAAGTTCAGATCTTTTTAGCTTCTTAGCTGTTTTTGATTGCTGAAGTGAAGTACGGGGAACTTCAATATTGTTTTGTCTAAAGACATAGTAAACAAAACCTGAACAGTCAAAATGCTCTGGTCCTGCTTTTGCAGGTGCATAAGAGTCACCCATTTTACTCTTTGCAAGGCCTATAATCTGTTCTACTTTACTGCTCGATGATCCACTGTTATTTTTATCAGAAACTTGCTTTGTATCTTTCTCATATATTTTAGAAATTAAAGATATCTGACTCTCATTGTGGTCCATCAAAATTTCACAATTTTTATCGTGTTTTAAAACCAAAGTATAAGTATCTACATTGTTTTTAACACTCTCTATGTGAATGCCACAATCAACTTTTTTGCTGTTTTGAGCATAAAGCGTTGTTACAAAAAGTACAACAGACAAAATAAAAATAGATTTCATTAAAATTCTGTCTTATTTACTAATTTCAATTGCCATGTCGCTTCACCAGGAACAAGTTTGTACTGTAACTGACGCATACCACCTGTTGGTTTTGCATTGCTATCTTCTTTTTTATATATAGGGAAACGTCTTACAAAACTGTTTTCAACTACAGCAAATTCATCATGCCCCATATAACCTATGGAGTTCTTTTTATCATCTTGCAGAGGCGATAGATAAATTTCAGAAATTGACTTTTTATTGTTAGTAGAGTAAGCCACTAAAGAGCCATAAGACCCAGAACCTGCTGAAGTCACATAAACATAAATTTCCGGTGATCCATCATTGTTGATGTCTGCAATCTCTGCACCTGTCACAGAACCATCTATCTCTTGTTCAATAACATCGTTACGAAGGCTAAGACCACTAGGTGTAATAGTTAGTTTATTGAGAGAGCCTTTTTTAGTTGCTTGAACATGAAATGTAATACCTTCTAATTTAAGCACTTTATCGAAACCTTTTGAAGTATTTCCCGATTTGTCTTGAATAGTTGAAAGACCATACTTCTCTTTAAGTTCTTTAATACGCAGTTTGTACTGTTCTACCATACACTGTTTTTCATCTTCAGCTTTCCAACAGTCATTACGTCCTTTGATCCAACCTCTTTGATGCGCTTTTAGCATATCTTCTTTGGAAGCTTTAGTCAAAGCCTGTTTGTAGATAGCTGTTAATTCATTGTCTAAACTCATTAACTCATTTGAAGAACAGATAACTCCTTCTGAACTATCTTTCTTTACTTTTGTACAGTCAAAGCTAGGTTGGCTTGCGTAAGCAGAAGCTATCAATATACTAAATAGCAATATTATCTGTTTTATTTTCATTTTATCTCCTAATTTTTTATTTAATTAAAGTGTCAAATTGCAATTTATCATAACCATACACATCTTCGTAAAACATTACATTGCCATCTTTGTCTACAAGTGTTGTAAGATAAATGGTATCTACAGGTATTGTTGCTGACAATCTGTATGGTGTTTTTTTATTTTCCGACAATATCTCTTTTGTTTTTTCAAAATTAATTTTTGGTTCAATTTCTGAAAGAACTTCAAGCAGATCAAAAGGTTTATGCAATCGTATACAACCATGACTTAGTGCTCTGTTATCTTTTACAAAAAGGTGTTTTTGATTTGTATCGTGCATATATACTGAATATTTATTTGGAAAGAGGTATTTAACTTTTCCCAAAGCATTAAACTCTCCAGGAGACTGCATAAATTTATATGGTGGTAACTTCTTTCCATACTTGTGCCAGTTTACTTTGTGAGGATTTATTCTTTTTGAATGTTCAGAGTAGCCCGTATGAATTTCTATCTTTTTTTTATCGGCATAGCCTGAATCTTTTTGAAGTTTAGGCACTGTTTCATGTCGAATAATACTTGGTGGAATACGCCAGTAAGGGTTCAAAACAACCGTTCTTACCCTTCCATAGAAGATAGGAGTCTCATGACCTTTTCTACCTATAATAACTCTCATTTCAGTAAGTAAATCACTGCCATCAAACATATACATGGAGAAAGAAGGAATATTTATAAAGATGTGATATTGGTCACTACCACGTTTGAGCCATTTGACTCTGTCAATGTTGAGTTTTATTTTAGCTACTTTTGATTCTGCACTTTGCGACAATGCTTTGCGTGTCATTTTTCCCACAAAGCCTTTTGTCTCCAAGCCATGTCTGCCTTGAAATCTTTTCACAGCTTCTACAATGCAACCTTTATAGCGTGTTCCAGTTTCATTATGGTCACAAACGTAGTCACCTTCAATTCTCAAACGTTCTCTTAATGCAGGTACAATGGAAGACTTCATGCCAGGTTTTAAATTTTTAAAGTCAGGCAAAGCCTCCCAACCTCCATTTTTAACAATTTTCTGATACTTCTCTAAACCAAAAAGTAGTCTGTCATACATTGCCGCATCTGGTTTTGCTCTTTTAAATACACTCTTCAAAGACTTATCTTTCACCGCTCCAATTAAGAGTGATTCTGGTGTTGCCAAAATATCGTGTACTCTCCAAACACCATGTTTCATAGTGCTTCTTAGGGTCTTTTGAAATTTTTTCCAATCAATACTTCCATAAAGCAAATGAGACATATAGTCTTGATACAAGTTTGCGATCTCTAACTCTCTTACACCTATTGCCTCTTTCTCTTTTGGAGTATCAGCATTTTTCAGCTCCTGATATTTCAAATAAGTTGTACTGTTTTTATCTAAACTAATATCATTCTCAATCTGCTCAAAAAGATCATTTGTATTTTTTGTCAAACCCTTTTCTGTTATCCAGATAGATCTGTATTCAAGTAGTTCATACATTGCACTTAAACGATCTTTTTTGTCTTCTCCCATAAGTCTTTTAGTTATTTTTCTATACTTTTCTTGATTCTCTTTTAGTTTAGTGAGGTTCACATCAGATGAAGAGATTTCATTCATAACTCTCTCACTATCAATGCTAGATACTGCAGACATCAAATCTTGTTCAGCAAGTGCTTTTTGTATAATTGAAAGCGGTGTATGTTTACTTTTATGGTCCTTTAGTATGTTGTCAATAACTTTAACATAAAGTTTCATAATCCCTATTTCAACTTTTGCTTTATCTTCAATGGAGTCTGAGAGAAAAATTTGATTGTCGTCTGGTAACAATTTTTTATATTCACTCACTAGGTTTTTGTATAAACCTTTTTTAAAGTCTTCTTTTAATTCTGTTATTAAAAGTTCTGTGTGTTGTGTCAAATAATCTTTATCTACCCACACTGGTTGATAATCTATGGCTATATAGATAGCTTTAACTTTTCCTCTAAAGTCTGCAGTCTGTTTTATGAGCTCTTGTCTCATTTGTGACTTAAATTCTTGTTGATCCTGCTTGTATATTTTTTGATAATCTTCTACACTAGCAGACAAAAAAGAAAAACTCAAAAGTGCTGCAAGTGTTATTGCTTTTATTTTAGTGATTATTGACAATATCTAATTCTCCATCTATTTATAATACTCTTTTACAATCCGACCATATTTGCGTTAAGTCTAATATCTATTTTTCTTCAACTGTAACATTCTCTTCTTTTACTGTTACATTTTCTTCTTTAACTTCTTGTATCGCTGTAATGTTACCATCTGTCACATTTTTATCTGTCACATTTCCATCTTTGTCTACTGATACATCATCATCATGATTTCCTGACTCTTTGTATGTTTCTATATCTTTAGCAAACTTCTGAACCTCTTCTATTAAAAATTGTTTATAATTTCCACGCATTACGACAACAGGCATACCTACGGTTGCCCAATCAAAAAGTGGTCCTATGTCTTGACTTCCAACATGAATACAACCATGTGACATTGCAGCTATATTTCCTAAATGTAAGGCTTCTCCATCTGCTGTAAATTTAATTTCGAAATCCATATTGTTAACACCATCTTCAGACGGGTGTGTTTTTGACATATGGAAACGCTCTTTTAGTAAAACTTTATGAATTCCATTTGTAGTCTCATGTCCCCCACCTGCACCAGAAGATATAGTTGCATGCCACCATATTGTTCCATCTCTATCTACAGCATAAACTTTTCCATCACTGCCTGGTTCTCTTACTGACACTACAAAAAAATCTTTTCCTTTTAAATCTTTGATTTTTGGATTTTCATGATTTATATCAGTAACTTCAAACTCTGTTACACTTAATGCTTTAATGTTTTCTTTGTGATCTTGTTTAAACTCTGTAGCTTGTAAAGAGCTAAACACTAACATTGCAAATAGAAATAAATTTGTAATTTTTTTCATTTTTTAAAATCCTTTTTTATTAATTTCTTGTATTTTACACTAAAATACTTATTTTTATTGCTATAATTATTCTACTAAATAAATTAAGGAAACAGATGAAATATATGAAACTTTATTCACTTACTGCTGCAACATTAGCAACTCTCGCATTAACTGGCTGTGGTAACACTCCTAATCCCGAAGAGTCTTTTATCTATAATGGTCATAATTTTGGAGAAAATAAAAATGTCAACTTTATTCAAGGTGTAAAAGATGGTTGTAAAACACTAACTGGTGCCTACACTAAAGATCATGACCTTTTTAATTCAAATGAGTCATACAAAGCTGGTTGGGAAGATGGAAGATTAAACTGTAACAAAAATGAAGAGGAGGAAAAATGAATAACCAATGCAAATTGACAAAATTTGTACAAGCAGCAGGTTGAGCAGCAAAGATGGGTCCGGGTGACCTGAAACAAACTCTTTGTGGGCTAAACACTGAAAGTAAAGATTTACTTGTTGGTTTTGAAAATTCTGAAGATGCTTCAGTTTTTCAAATAAATGAAACTCAAGCTATTGTTCAGACTTTAGATTTTATTACTCCTGTTGTAGATGACCCTTATGTTTATGGGCAGATTGCTGCGGCAAATGCACTTTCTGATGTATTTGCAATGGGTGCAGAGGTAAAAACTGCTTTAAACATTGTTGGTTTTGACAAAAAAAACTTACCTGCAGATGCATTAGGTGAAATACTTCGTGGAGGAAATGATAAAATACTGGAGTGTGGTGGTGTTTTGATGGGTGGTCATACTATTGAATCTCCTGAAATGTACTATGGACTTTCTGTTACAGGGTTAATTCATCCTGACAAAATTTCAAGAAACAACACTGCAAAAGTAGGTCATGTTCTAGTTTTAACAAAACCACTTGGAACAGGCATACTCTCTACAGCAATAAAACATGACTTACTAAAAGAGAGTTCTGTTGAAGAGGCTGCAAAAGTAATGCAATCTTTAAACTATATGCCTTCTGTTATTATGCGTGAGTATGAAGTTTCTGCCTGTACAGATGTTACTGGTTTTGGTCTTTTAGGTCATGGTTTAGAGTGTATAAATGAAGATATATCTTTCTTTATTGACTCCTCTGCTCTGCCTATACTTCCAGATGTAGAAGCTATGATTGCATTAAATGCAGTTCCTGGTGGAAGCAAAAGAAATATGAAACATATGGAAAGCAGAGTTTCATTCATAGGTAATGGTGAAAACTTTAAACTTATACTTTCTGATGCACAAACATCAGGTGGTCTTCTAGTAGCAATGAAAGAAGAAGATGCAAAAGAGTATGTTAAACGTCTAGAAGAGACATGCTATGGATACGCAACGATTATAGGAAGAGTAGAAAACAAAGATATGCAAGATATTATTGTTTTTTAAATTTAAACTACCTGTGCTATAATTCCCCTCTTATGTGGGGGAGTTGTGGTCCTGGTGGTCACCGCAGGTTTCAACCCTGGTCGGAGGTTTTTGTGAAAACGCCTCGGTAGGTTCGATTCCTACCTCCTCTCGCCACACATATATTCTAAACATATACTTTAAACATTTCACTTACGTCAGGATGACGATACATACAGGAAAACAAATGTCAAAAAACACTCCACAAAAAAACAATCTATTAAAAAATATTCCAAAAATCGATAAAATCTTAGAACACTCATCATTTGAAGGTCTCTCTTTAAAAGTTTTATTGCCTATTTTAAGAGAAGAGATAAACAGTTTAAGAGAAAATATTTTAAATGAGAAATGTGTCGAAATAGACGAAAATTTTCTCATCTCTTCCATAATAAAAAAATATCATGATGTAATGACTCCTACATTACAAAAAGTCATAAATGCAACAGGTGTCATAGTTCACACAAACCTTGGAAGAAGTCTTATAAACCCAAAAAGTTTTGACAATGCAAAAGAGGTAGCTACTTCATACAACACTCTAGAGTTCGATATGCAAAAAGGAAAAAGAGGAGAGAGATACTCTCACCTAAGCAAGATTTTTACAAAACTGCTTGATTGCGAAGATGTTCTTGTTGTAAACAATAATGCTTCTGCTGTATTTCTCATACTTAACACCTTTGCAAAACAAAAAGAAGTTATAGTAAGTCGTGGTGAACTTGTAGAGATTGGTGGAAGTTTTCGCATACCTGAAGTTATGAGTAACTCCGGGGCAAACCTTGTAGAAGTTGGAGCAACAAACAAAACACATTTGAGAGACTATGAGAACAACATAAACGAAGAGACAAAAATGCTTATGAAAGTTCACAAATCTAACTATACTATAGAAGGTTTTACAGCAGAAGTTGAATTTTCAGATATTGCGAAACTTGCAAAAGAGAAAAATATTATAGATTATTATGATCTTGGTTCAGGGCATTTAGTAGATCTTCCTTATGGTTTAAGCAATACAGAACCTTCATTGAAAGAGATCATGAAAGATGAACCATCACTACTCTCTTTCTCTGGAGATAAACTTTTTGGTTCTGTGCAAGCAGGGATTATTGTTGGGAAAAAAGAACTTATAGCAAAACTAAAAAAGAACCAACTACTCAGAATGTTAAGAGTAGACAAACTAACACTCTCAATTTTGACTGAAGATATAAAATCTTACCTACTTAATGAACAACACAATATTCCAACATTAAACATGCTTTTTAAAGATGTTGATGAGTTAAAAGTTAACGCAAAAACTTTAGTAGACGATATAACAGATATTGTTAAATGTGAAATTATAGAGACAACTACTCTTATAGGTGGAGGTTCAACTCCAAATAAGAAAATACCTTCCATAGCAGTAACAATTCAGATAAAAGAGTACTCTGCATCTAAGCTTCAAAATATGTTTCGTAAAAAAAATATAATTGGTCGTATAGAAGATGATACTTTTATTTTAGATTTTAGAACTATACAGATAAACGATATTTCATATATAAAAGAGAGCATAGAATGTCTAGCTACATTATAGGAACTTGTGGTCATGTTGACCATGGAAAAACTGCAATTATTAAAGCCATAAATGGTTACGAGGGTGATACATTAAAAGAAGAAAAAGATAGAGGAATAACTATTGATTTATCTTTTTCAAACATTTCACAAGATGGAAAGAATATTGCATTCATAGATGTACCTGGGCATGAGAAACTTGTTAAAAACATGATTTCAGGTGCTTTTGGTTTTGATTCTGTGATGATAGTAGTATCTGCAGCAGAGGGTATAAAACCTCAAACTGTTGAGCACCTTGAAATACTAAAACTTCTTGGTGTTAAAGATGCCATTTTAGTCATTTCAAAAAAAGATTTAGTACCAAAAGATGAACTTAACACAAAAATACTTGAAATACAAACGTTTATTACAAAATACAAGTTTAACATTCAAGGTGTACTGCCTGTTTCTATTTACGATGAAGCCTCTATAGATAGATTGAAAAGAAAACTTTTCTCTTTGAAATTGAAAGATAAAGAGGAACAAAACTTTTTTAGAATGTACATAGATAGAACATTTTCAATCAAAGGTAAAGGTAGCATAGTAACAGGTACAGTTTTAGGTCAAGCATTAACACTAAGAGATAAACTGTTTATTTGTGACATTAACAAAGCAGCAAAAATAAAAAACATTCAAGTACATGACCAAGATGTAGAGTCTGCAAATATTTCAAACAGAGTTGCTATGAACCTTGCTAATGTAGATTCAAAAGAGTTAAAAAAAGGTTTTCTCATAAGTAAAAAAGGTTACTTAAGAGGATTTAAAACCATTGATATAGCTTTTTCAACATTGGGTGAAGAGAATATGCTTCATCACAATAAAAATTACATAATTTACATAGGTTCAAGAAGAGTAGAAGCAAAAATAAATCTTATAGGTACTGATTACCCTATTCCGGAAGGTTTTGCAACAATCAAAGCATCTTCAGACATATTTTCTATCTATGGTGAGAAACTTATTATTCGTGATTCTAACAAAACTGTAGCAGGAGGTGTTGTCTTAAACCCTATATCTGACCCATTAAAGAAACGGCAAAGATTGGAACTTCTAAATGCTCTTGAAGAGAGAGACTTTGCAAAAGCATATATTGTTCTTTTAGAAGCACATAAAAAAGGTTTAGGTCTTGTATCGTCAGCACAAAGATTTGCGCTATCACACGAAGAAGCGTTAAATGAAGCAAAAGCACTTGAAGGCTGTTTCATAGATGAAAAAGCACTCATTATTTATCCATTGGCTTCCCAAATCATCATTATTGATGCTATACGTGCTATATATGAAAAAAACCCTTATGCACTACTATCGGTTTCAAGTATAAAACTAAGACTTGTTTGGGCAAGTGATGCATTCATACAAGCTGCGATTGACTTCTTAGTTGAAGATGGCCTTCTTATAAAAGAGAAAAATCTTTACAAAAATTCAAATGTAAAAGAAGATATTTCAGATGTTTTAGAGAGTCGTATTTTAAAAATGTTAGAAGATGAAGATGTTGCACCCACTGCACCATACAACATTTACGATTCACTAGATCTTGACCGTAAAAGTGGAGATGACATTTTAAAAGCTCTTTGCAGACGAAAAGAAGTTGTGCGTATAGAACACAACATATTCATGCATGCAAAAAGTTTAACAAAACTAATGACACACATGAAAGAGATTATAAAGCTCGAAGGGCATATAGATTTAAAAATTCTAAAAGAACACTACCCTCTTTCTAGAAAATATCTCATAGCCTACCTTGACTATTTAGATAAATTTTCAGATATTATGAATGAAAAAGGTAAAAGGTTTTTCGTACATCAATAACTAATCTAACTTGTTTACGATGTAGCGAATAACTAAAAATACAATAGCCGAAAAACCTACAATGACTGCGGCAACTGGTGCTGAGTAGCTTAATCCATATGAGCTAAATCTATCGAAAATCAGTACTGGTGTTGTCATTGGATGGTAGACCAATATTATAACTGCACCAAATTCACCCAAACCACGACTCCACATCATCAGGGCACCGTTTATGATATCTTTTCTGGCATTAGGTATAGATATGGCAAAAAAGACTCTAAAAGGGTTTGCACCAAGTGTTCTCGCAACTCTTTCCAATTTTGGATCTACTTTTCTAAAACCATCTTTGGCAGCATTTATTAGAAATGGTGCAGAGAGGAACATCATCGCTATCATTATCCCATACTCTGTTCCTACAAACTCAATACCAAAGAATTTAAAGAAATCACCTAGACCAGTATCTCCAAATGTTGACAATAGTGCTATACCTGCTGCTGTGTGAGGTATCATGATTGGTATATCTATGACAGATTCTAAAAAACTTTTTCCATAAAAATCATAACGTGCTATGAGGTAAGCAAGAGGTAAACCGGTAATAACAACAAAAAGCATAGCCCATGCTGAGACTTTCATAGTCATTAAAATAGAAGATATAACTTCACCATCTTTTATGGCATCAAGTAGTTTGTCTGAACCAACTCCTACAAACATTTTAATGATAGGAACTGATAGAAAAAAGACGATAATAAGGGCCAATACAATCAATGTACTGTTAAATGTGTCATGTTTATATGCTATTTTCATATGTAAATCACATCCTTTTTATTAAATCCTATTTTAATATTTTCATTGAGATCTATAGTACAATTCTCATACTCACGTTTTAAAACTTTTATAAAAAATTGATTTTCTCTTACATTTACAAAAAGTTTAAAATGGTCTGTTATTCCCATACATTCAGACAAAGAGCCTTCAAAAACATAGTCACATACTGCTGTTTTATCTTTTAATACTTGTATATTGTTTGGATCTACAGAAAAATATTTCTCATCATCATCTCCTCCAATAAGTGTAGTTGGAAAGATGTTTTTAAAGCCTAAAAACTTTGCTACATAAATATTTTCAGGACTGTTTAACACTTCACTAGATCTACCCACTTGCTCAATTTTACCATCCATTATAATGGCTATTTTATCGGCCAGATATGAAGCTTCTCTAAAATTATGCGTAACATGTATAGTTGTTAAATCGTACCTTCTATGAATCTCTTTTAAATTTTTCATAATAGTATTTCTAAAGGTAGGATCAATAGCAGAAAGTGGTTCATCTAGAAGTAGTATTTTTGGCTGAGAATACAATGCTCTTGCAATTGCTACACGCTGTTTTTCTCCTCCACTTAAATCTGTTATTTGTCTATGAAGCAAATCTTTTAATTCAAGAAAATTTACAATATCTGCAAAAAGTTTATCTGCATCTTTTAACTTTTTATATTTAGCCGAAAAAGTTATATTTTCTTCTACATTAAAGTTTGGGAAAAGTGCAAAATCTTGATAAACAAAACCTATATCTCTATGTTCTGGATTTTTGTTTGAAATTTCATTGTTTCTATAGTAAATAGTACCCGAGCTTGGGTTGAGACCGGCAATGGCCTCCAGCAGTTGTGTTTTACCTGAACCACTCTGACCAAGAAGTACAAAATACTCACCTTTATCTATGTCTAGATTTATATTTTTAAGAGAAAACTCCTCTTTAGTACCAGATAGATTTTTTATACTCAAATAACTCATATTCTACTTTTTCAATATGCTACTGTCGCCAGTTATTACAGCAGGGTCAATAACACCTTGCCCATTTTCAAACATTATCTTTTGACCTTCACTAGATAAAACAAAATTTACAAAAGCAACTGCACCAGCTCTATTTTGAGGTGACTTTTCATTTTCTGGTATTGTTATACCATAAACCATAGCTCCAGCAGTTTTACCAATGTATTCACCTGGCTTTTTACCAGATATTTTAAATGTTACATTTTTGTATAAATTGTTAAACTCTTCATCTTTGAGTGACACCTCTTTTGGGAGAGTCACATATTTTAAACCATGTTGAGCGGCAACAGATTTGTATATATATAAATAATCAATTGCATGAGCTTCAAGCAGAGCTAAAAGATCTGTCTCTTTTGGTCTTACTATTACTTTAGATTTATTTTCTGCACCATTTTTGTATGCATCTTTGTAACCTAGCAACTTGTTGTAAAATCCATCTTTTTTGTAGTAACTCTCTGCCAATTTTGTAACAAATACTGAACGATAACCACAGGGATCTGAATTTGGATTTGAATGTCCTACTTTTACACCATCTCTTAAAAATATTTCTGTCCAGTTGTCTGCATTTATCTCTGAAGCAAATTTAGATTTGGGAGTATATGCTATTGCCATTTCATTTGTTGCAAATTGAGCGTTAAACTTTGCATTCTTTGGTACAAGAAGGTTATCTATAACTTTATAGTCAGCAGAAGCAACAACATCTGCTGCTCTGTTTAAGTCTGAAATTTTTCTAGCAGCTTTACGCGAACCACTTACCTCTCTTTGTACATCATACTGAGGATACTTATCTTCAAAGACTTTTTCTATTTTAGAAAAAGGAACTGCCAAAGATCCTGCATGAAATACTATAATGTTCTCTTTTGCAAACAATAACCCAAATCCTAGAAACAACCATACACAAATTAATTTTTTCATTTTTTACCTTAATATTTTATATTTTAAAACAAGTAGTTTAATTCAAAACGCCCATCTAAATTGTCAAATTTTGAATCTTCTTCATGGACATAATCAGTGTACCCAAGTCTAAGTCTCCACTGTAAATTATCTAAACTTTTTATGTTTTGTACAAATCCAGCATAGTAATAGATCTCATCTAAACGATGTGCACGCGTTTCTCCTGCTATATCTTTACTCTCATCGGCATCTGTATACAAAATAGAAGCTTGAATATACATGTCATTATATATACCTGTTAAATTAGCATTTCTTTGAACTTCTATACGATAACTCTGAGTATTTGCTCTCCAATTGTAACGTGCCATTGAACGTGTATAGCCTGATGTAACAAAACTTCTCCATGGAGTAATAAGATCTGCTTCATCAAAAACTTTAGAATACCCAAGGTTTATTTTGTAATTATCTATTTTTGTAACCACTCTTGCAGCAAACATTTGGCCATCTAAAGAGTCTGGATCTTTATAATTAGCAGCACTTCCATAATACGATGCACCACCTATTGCTCCAGCACCATTATCAACTTGGTTTACATATCTAATACCTGGTGTTACGGTAATACCATTGGCAAGTGTAAATTTATAATTTAACTCTCCCATATACTGTGAAAGCAGGTCAGGCACAACATAAAAAGATGCATCTATTTTTAAATTTTCTATGGATGTATTGTGTATATCACCCACAATTAAAGGCTGATCTTCCAAGTCCAATGCTGCCAACTTATCGTATGTCAAGTATCGGTGCATTGCTGTATCATCATTTCCTGTAAAGTTTGAATATTTAGAAGTTCCACTACCTCCAAATACTAATACTCCATGAGAATCTGTATGGTCACGAAGCTTTTGATCTTTTAAATATGCTAAATTTATGACTGTTTTATCTATGCTTTTATTAGAAAGATATATACCATCAAAAGTGTTTGGTATCATCTTTGTATCGTTTGACTTCGTATAAAATGTTTCCACCAATTGACGTCCAACTTTTACTTCAGTGTTGTCAATACCACTATAACGTAAATATGCCTGTCCTAAAACAGCCATATAATCATTGCCATTTTCAAGATAATCATAACGACTCAAAGTTCCTTTACCAGGTTTAAAATGTGCAACTGGGTCATTGTTTTTCTTAAAAAATGCCCTAGTAAAATATCCACCTACTGTAAAATCAAAATTGTTAAAAGTTGCAGATTTATATACGACAGAAGCACCTAAACCTGATACGCTATGAGTTGTATGTTTAGAGTCTTCATCTTTCCATTTAAAATAAAAATTATTTGATCTTAATCTACCGTAATACTTACCTTGAGTAAACATATCTGAAAAACTATCTACACTTTGTGGTAAATCGTTATATATAACTTGATAATTACTCTTTAACGCTTGTCTATCTACTTTAACTACAGGTGCCTGAACTATCTTTTCAATATCCCCTCCAGCTTGACCGAATGTAGTTAGTACTAATGATATTGCTACTACAACTTGACTCTTTTTCATCTTCTTCCCCTCTTTTTAATATGCTATATTTGCATATTATTTTATATTGCTGTATATAAAAAATATTTTAAATTAACTAAATAAAGTTAATTTAAAATATTTACACTCTTATCTATATAGTAACCATCTAAATGTACAACTTTTACTTGCTCCTGCTTATCTACACCTGAAGAATCTGCTGATGTAAGTAGCATTGAATTACTCTCTTCTATAACCGTAATCATTCCTGAACCGTATTTATTGCCCCTTGTTACACTAAACTCTCCTGCACTTAATTTACCCAATACAACGTTTACACGCCCTTTCTTAGTTTTAAAATTTTCCATATTTTGAGCAGTTTCAATATTGTGGTTGTATGCTCTGTATCCTTGTGTTTTTCGAACTATTGGCATAGCAAACAGATAGAAATTAACCATAGCTGTTAGAGGATTACCCGGAAGACAAATAACAAAAGTATTGTCCATTTTACCCATCATAATAGGTCGTCCAGGTTTTATATTTACACCATCAAAAAGTGTTTTAAGTCCATTTTTTTCAAAAGCTTTTCCAACAAAATCTGCATCTCCCATAGAGATACCACCTGAAGTTATAATAATGTCATAAACTTTCAATTCAGAGACAAAAGAGATAGTCTCTTCAAGATTGTCTGGAATTACTTTTATATATGAAGCATCAAAACCTTTAGCTTGTAGTGCTGCGATTATTGCATACGAATTACAGTTATATATTTCATCTTCACTTGCACTCTCCCATGGCTCTTTTAACTCATTTCCTGTTGATACTACTGCGATTGAAAGTTTTTTATGCACCTCTACATGAACAATGCCTTGTGAAGCTAAAACTGCAACTGTTCTAGCATTTATCTCTTCACCTTTTTCAAAAAGTACTTCACCCTCTTTTGACTCTTCACCTTTTAAGCGTAAAGCATCTCCCTTTTTTACTTCAGCAGGAAGAGTAACTTCATTGTTTTCAAATTTAATAATATTTTCAATTGGAATTATGGTATCTACATCTGAAGGAACTTGTGCTCCTGTCATTATTTTATAACATTCACCCGCATTAAGAGTAGCTTCACATACATCACCGGCATATATAACTTTGTTTACTTTCAAAGTTTTACCTGCATCTGATGCTTTTATGGCAAAGCCATCCATAGCTGAATTGTTAAAAGATGGAAGATTTTTTTGACAAAGAACATCTTGAGAAAAAACTCTACCTAATGCTTTATCTAAAGTTACAATTTGTGTTAACGATGTCTTTTTCGCATTCTCTAACGAACTCTCAACTGCCATGTTAAAATCAACATAATTCTTTCCCATAGATTTCCTTTTATATTATTATTTTCTGTTACTTTTTCTATCTTTTAAAAATAGTTCTTTAAATCTCTCATTTGCAAAGTTTTCTATGTCATCTTGCAATTGTTTATATTTGGCAATATACTCATGTGCTTTAGGAGTCAAAACTGTTCCACCCTGTTTCCCTGCACCCTTTTGTGTTTCTACTAGAACATCATCAAGATTTTTTTGCAATATTTGAACATGTGACCAAGCTTTTTTGTAAGACATGTCAAGTTTTTCTGCTGCTTTTGCTATGGATCCAAACTCTTCAATATACTCTAAAATTTCTGTTTTACCTTTACCAAAAAGAAGATCTTTATTTTGATTTTCCATCCAAGTTTTAGTCTTTATGTAAAGTCTTGTACCTTTTTTCTCAGTAAAACATAAAAGTTCACAATATTTTACATCTAACTCACCCTCTTTTATGGCTGTACGAACAGACTTCAAGTTTGATTTTTGAGCTAACTCTCTTGCATCTTTACAAAAAACTTTTTGGTTTTCATCACAAATCTCTTTTAAGTCAGAAAGAACTTCTTCTTTAAAAACACCCATTGGCTGTTTTCCAAACTGTCCAAGATCACATGCCGATATGCGTACGTCTGTATCTTTTGCTCGCTGTCCTACAACTTTTGCACTTGTTTTTAATTTTGATGCTACTTTATATGCAGAAGCACAAGTAAGCTTTCCATCTTCACCTCTATATTTCTCTATTGCTTCGTCCAATTTTGCAATATCTACTTCACTATACATCTATTCTTCCATCGTGAGTATATATATTCATTCTATTTTCTCTTGCAAAACCTACAAGTGTAAGTCCAAACTTATTTGCAATTTGAACCCCAAGACATGTTGACGCAGTACGAGAGATGAGTATTGGTATTTGATGCATAACTGCTTTTGCCACCATTTCAGAAGATAGTCTTCCACTCACCATAAGTGCAGAATTTGTTGTATCAACACCTGCTAGTTTTGCTTTACCTATAACTTTATCTACAGTTGAGTGCTGAGCTATATCTTCAGCAATGAAAAACTCTCCACCATCTATGTAAAGTTTTGCAGTATGCACTGAACCTGTCTGCTCATAAAGTTTACAGTATTTGAAAAAACCGTTCATCTCTTCAGATATTTGTTTAGAAGAGATGTGAAAATCACAATCATTCACCATCGCTTCAATCTTATCTACATCAATATTGGCTGTTTTTGAACGACCACAGCCAGATATAACTACACCTTCTGTATTCAATCTCTCAACAGCATCATCATTGATTTTTGCTTTTATATCTACAGTCATACCATCATCTTTGAGTTCAATACTCTCAATGTCTGCAACTGAATTTAAAATATTTTCACTTATTAGATATCCAATAGCTAGGGCATCCTGATCAACAGGTGTTGCCATAAGAGATGCTATTCTCTCTTCATTAACAACAATATCTAATTTTACTTCTCTAATTAATGTATCTTCAAAAGTAAATTTTTTTCCACCTTTAACTTTTGTTACATTGTAATTATATATAGCTTCCATGGTACTCCATCATATATGCAAATTTTGCATATTATACTCTTTGAATGTATAGACATTCATTAAAAATACAAATAAAACGCATTGATTTGAAAAAGTAATTTAAGTACTATTTACACTTTTATTAGTATAATCAATAAAAAGTACTTACTTTTATGAACATAACAAATAAACAAAACAAAGCATATACATTTGCTCTTTTAGCTGTACTATTATGGTCTACCGTTGCAACTGCTTTCAAATTGACATTGGCTCTCATATCACCTGTTGAACTTTTACTATATTCAAGTATATTTTCTCTCATATTTTTTACAATTGTTATCTTTTACCAAGGTATGCAAAAAGAGATTATAAAATCTTTTTATAAAAATAAAAAGATGATCCTCTTCTCCTCTCTCTTAAACCCTTTTGTCTATTATTTACTTTTATTTGAAGCATATAATGTTTTACCAGCACAAGAGGCACAAGCTATAAACTATACTTGGGGACTAATGTTGGCATATCTTTCAGTTCCCCTACTTGGTCATAAACTAGCAACTAGAGACATTGTTGCAGGATTGTTGTGTTATTTTGGTGTATATATCATTGCAACACATGGAGAGATATTTGCTTTTGAATTCTCTTCAATATACGGAATCGGTATTGCCTTAGCTACTACTTTAATTTGGGCATTGTATTGGATAGCAAATACCAAAATAAAAATTGATCCAATCATAATACTGTTTTTAAATTTTTTATTTGGTCTTATATTTTTACTTATATATATTGTTATAGCAGGTATTGAGATATCTTTACCAAACAAAGAAGCACTCATGGGTACACTATATATTGGTCTTTTTGAAATGGGCATAAGTTTTGTCTTATGGTTAAAAGCTATGAAACTAACCTCTAACACTGCAAAAATTTCTAACCTTATATATCTATCTCCACCACTCTCACTATTTTTCATACAAACATTTCTGGGAGAAAAGATACTAATGTCGACACTTGTTGCTTTAGGTTTTATATTTGTAGGAATTGGGGTTCAAAAGATTGCAAGAAAAGAGTAAAACTATATGGGATGAAAACGCCAATTCTAACAATATGAATTCGTAGGTTGTAGTCTACGCGCTCAGACATAAATATGTATAATAATATATACAAAATAAATTTTACTAAAGTTTGGATTTATATTGTCGGGGTGGGGACACCCCGACCTACTGATGTATCACAACAGAGTTGTGACACGAGAGTAAGTTAGAATTAGTTAAAAAGTTTAACTATTTCCTCTTTTGTCATACCGTTAGATACAGCTATTTGAAGAAGAAGTCTTGCTTTGTTTAGACCAAGGTCTTTACTTAAAACAGCTCCAGCTTTCATAAGTGAACTACCACCACCGGCACCACCATACATAGGGTAAACACCACCTTCAAATACTCTTGTACCAATAACTACAGGAATATCTTTAGATAATGCATACTCAATTGCTTCAGCAACACCTACTCCAACATTTCCAGCACCAAGACCTGCAACTGCAATACCTTTTGCACCATCATCAACAGCATGCTTAATTGCAGAACCATTATCTCCTGGGAAAGTATAGAATGTCGGAACATATGCCATTTTCTTAGGAAGAGCTAGTTTCTCTACTTTAAGAACATCGTTAAATTTCATAACTTTGTTATTTACAACATATCCAAGGTAACCATACTGACCAGACATAAATGTGTGAGGGTTTGTAGTATGAGTTTTTTGAACATATCTTGCACCATTGATATATTGATCCATAACTAGAACTGCACCCCAACCTTTTGAGTCTGGAGATACTACTGTCATTACTGCATCAAATATATTTGCAGGACCATCAGCAGAAAGGTCAGAAGCAGATCTTTGTGCACCAACAAATGCTACAGTTTTTTCACTTTTAAGTGTTGTTTGAAGAAAAAATACACCATCTTCCATTGTGTCAGTACCATGTGTAACTACTACACCTGTTACATCTTCACGAGCAAGAATACTGTCTACTTTCTCAGATAAATCTCTCCAAATAGTAGGAGTCATTTTAGAACTGTCAATATTACAGAATTCAACAGTTTCAATAGTTGCAATTTTACCAAGCCCAGGTACAGCCTCAATTAAGTCTTTACCTGAAACTGCCGGTACCAAAGCACCTGTTTTTGCATCTAATTTCATAGCAACAGTACCACCTGTAGTAACGATTACTACATGTGGAAGTTTAGCTGCTGCACTTAACAACATTGGCATTGCAATCAATAGAACTGCTAATGACTTTTTTATTAAATTTTTCATTTTTTCCTAATTTATTAATTATTATTTTTTTAAATCTGCTTCAACTTCATTGAATGTTTCAAGCGACTTAGAACTAAGTGGTTTACCAATTTTAGAGAATACTAAAATTGCAATCCATGCAAATACAAACCCTGGAAGAAGTTCATAAAGATCAAACAATCCACCTGAAAGAGGCTTCCAGATAAGAACAGTTGCTGTACCAACAACAATACCAGCAATAGCACCAGTTAAGTTAATAGTTTTATGGTAAAGAGAAAGAATAATTAGTGGACCAAATGCCGCACCAAATCCTGCCCATGCATAAGATACTAATGAAAGTACAGATGAATTTGGATCCATTGAGATACTAAATGCAATTAAAGCAATAAGTATAACTGTACCTCTACCCATCCATACTAATTCAGTATCTGAAGCTTCTTTACGTAATACCGCTTGGTAGATATCTCTAGTAAGAGCTGAAGAAGATACCAATAACTGAGAATCAATAGTACTCATAATAGCTGCAAGAATTGCTGCTAGTAAGAAACCTGCGATCCATGGGTTGAACAATAATTGAGTCAATACAATAAAGATTTTTTCAGGGTCATTCAACTCAATACCATGAGAAGCAACATATGCCATACCGAAGAAACCAACAGATAGAGCACCAACGATTGCAAGACCCATCCAAGCCATACCAATACGTCTTGCTATTTTCATATCTTCTGATTTTTTAATTGACATGAAACGAACCAAGATATGTGGTTGTCCAAAGTAACCAAGTCCCCATGCAAATAGAGATACAGCACCAATTACAGTTGTACCTGCAAACATACTCAAGTGATTTGGATCAATTCCTTTAACAGTTTCAATTGTGTTCCAGAAACCACCATCATTTTGCATAACAACAAGTGGAGTAACAATAAGAGCTAACATCATTAAGATACCTTGAATAAAGTCAGTCCATGAAACTGCGTTGTATCCACCAAGGAAAGTATATGAAACAATTACAAGTGTACCAACTATAAGAGCCATATCATAACTAAGTCCGAATGTTGCTTCAAATAACTTTGCACCACCTACTAGTCCTGAAGAGGCATATAGTGTATAGAAAAGTAAAATAACAAGTGCTGTTAATACTTGTAATATATGTTTATTGTCTTCAAATCTTTTAGATAAGTAGTTTGGTATAGTAATTGCATCATCAAGTTTTTCAGTATAAACACGTAGTGGTTTTGCAACATAAAGCCAGTTAAGGTATGCACCAAGGTAAAGACCTATAACAATCCAAGCACCTGAAAGACCACCGGTATACATCATACCAGGTAGTCCAAGAAGTAACCAACCACTCATGTCTGAAGCACCTGCACTAAGAGCTGTTACGCCTGGTCCAAGACCTCTTCCTCCAAGTACATAATCACTTAAATCATCTGTTTTAAAGTAAAAGTACAATCCTATCGCTACCATTGCAACCATATATATTACGAACGAAATTATTACTGGTGTTTCCATCTATTTTCCTTTATTGTCTTGTAGACCTTTAAGTCCTAGGTTTCCATATCTGTGATATGAATCTGAAATTGACTGTTCTATAAAGTAGTGCATCAATTCAATACGACCATTTGGCATAAATGGTGTTGAAGCGATATACATAGCTTTTGGAGCTACTTTTTTATAGATGTCAATACTAACATTTTCCTCTTGTAAATAACGTACTCTTTGAACTTTTGACATGAAATTTACACGAGATTCTTCGTCATCTCTTCTTACGCTGTCATTTTTCTCTAATGCAACATGCTTAGCATTTTCAAGCCATAAGAACTCTGCTCTTTTACTATCTTTAGGTAAAGAGATATGAAGTTCAGAACCAACCATTTTAATTGCCATGATTGTTGTCAAAATTTCTGTTAAATCATCATTTTCTTCAATACAAAGAAGTACTGATTTTACAGGTAAATATCTGATAATATTTGACTCACCTCTAATGTTTGTATAGTCATGATCTTGAGTAAACTCTTTATCATACCAATATGCAAAGTGTGAAGCCAATTTAGTTGCTTTAGTGATTTCATCTGCATATAGTGTTTTATCTGGACATACTTTTCCAAAAAGACCAACTTGAGATGATGAAGTTTCAACTTCAACTGCTGAATCAGTACACTCTATATTCATAAATTGAGAAACGTAGTTGTAACCACCTGCTTTTTTACCAGAACCAATAGCAGATTTTCGCATACCACCAAATGGTTGTCTAGTAACAATAGCACCAGTAGTCATACGGTTTAAGTATAAGTTACCTGCTAGTATTCCATTTTTGAATTTCTCTTTTTCTCTCTCATCAAGACTTTCAATACCAGATGTCAATCCATAACCTGTAGCATTAACAAGTTCAATTGCATGGTCAATGTCATCTGCACACATAACAGAAAGTACTGGCCCAAAAAGTTCATTCATATGACAGAAATCTCCATTTTTTGTTCCCCATCTAATAGCTGGTTTTAACATATATGGATTACCATTATCTGCATACTCTGGTTTGATTAACCAAGACTCGCCATCATCTAAATGAGTAAGTGATTTCTCAAGATTCCCAGATGGTTTAGATGCAAGTGTTGAAATGCGGTTATTAAGATCCCAAACAGGACCAACATTCAATGATTTAGTCGCATCAACAAGCATTTCTTTAAATGTTTCATCTTCATACATTCCTTTTTCAAGAACAAGAAGTGAAGTTGCTGAACATTTTTGACCTGAGTTATTAAATGCTGAAGCTACAACATTTTTAGCCGCTTGATCATGATCTGAAAGTTCTGTAACGATTGTTGCATCTTTTCCACCTGTTTCAGCAGAAATTTCCATATTTGGTCTAGTTTTAATCATCTCATATGCAGTATCTTCACCACCAGTAAAGATAGTAAAGGCAACATCATCTTTTGCAACTAGGTTTTCACCTGCAAGTTTTCCTGATGTTGGAACAAATTGAAGAGCATTTTTAGAGATACCTGCATCCCAGAAACATTTACATATTGCATATCCAGAAAGTACTGCATCTGATGAAGGTTTAATAATAACTGTATTTCCTGCTGCCAATGCTGCTGCAACACCACCTGTTGGTATGGCAATAGGGAAGTTCCATGGACTTACAACAAGTCCTACACCTTTTCCTGTAGTTTTTTCTACACCATTTAATTCATTTACTTTTTTAACTGAATAAGGATAGAAATTCAAGAAGTCAATTGCTTCTGATACTTCAACATCAGTTTCACTAAAGACTTTACCAAGTTCAGCAGCTGCAATACCAATAAGATCTGCTCTTGATCTTTCAAACTCTTGTGCAACTTTCATCAATGCAAGTTGTCTATCGTTTACACTTAAGTCTCTCCAACCATCAGGATCGGCAACTGCAACTTTAAGTGCTTTTTCAATATCTGCCTCTTTAGCTCTAGTAAATGTTCCAACTTTAACACCGTCATGGTACTGAGAGTTATCAGATACTACTACTTCATCATCTGTTGCATACTCTTCACCTGCAATAACTGGATTTGCATTAAATCCACCATTAGCACCAATGTTTTGCCATTTTTCTTTAATCTTTTCAGCCCAAATTTGGTTAGCTTCAAGTGTAAAGTCTGTGTCTGGCGCTGATTCATATACATATGTATCTACATCGATCTCTTCAGCAACAAATTCTAAATTTCTATCTTGAGTTCTGTAAGCTGTTTGAGCAATAGTATCAACAATAGCAATTGAATCATCATACGATTTAACCAATGTATTCCAAGCTTCTGTTCCTACTTCTAGTCCAAAACTGTAACGAAGGAAGTTTTGGTCAGCAGTATTTTCATCAAATCTTCTAACAAGGTATGCAATTGCATTTGTAAATGTCTCTTTAGTTGCAATAGGAGCATACAATAAAATATTAAGTCCAAACTCTTTAAGAACTTTATATGCTGATTCACTCATACCTTCAAGCATTTCAGCTGTATAGTATTTTTCAACATTTCTCTCTTTAGCAAGAAGCATTCCAAGCGCATGGTCAAACAAGTTATGAGATGCAATACCTATATGTACATATGGAGATACATCTTCAGAGATAAGATAGTTCATAATAACTTTAAAGTTAGCATCACTCTCAGCTTTCTTCATGTATGTTACACACTCCCAACCTCTAAGGCTAGCTTCAGTCATTTCCATCTCTTGGTTTGCACCTTTTACAAGACGAATTTTAATAGGAGCTCCACCATTTTCAACTCTGTTTTTAGCCCATTCAGTCAACTCTTTAACATAGATAAATGAATCTGGAAGATATGCTTGAATAACAATACCTGCATGAAGATCTTTAAATTTATCCATCTCAAGTGTTTTTTTGAAAACATCAACAGTCATACGAAGATCTCTATACTCTTCCATGTCCAAGTTTACAAATTTATACTCTTTTTCCCCTTGAGCATTTGTAAAGCTGTTAACTACTGCTGCATCATAAATTTTCTCAAGACGTTCTACCAATTGATCAACAGTCCAATCATATGCAACCGGTGTTATTTGAGAAAATAGTGTAGATATCTTAATAGATAAATAATCTACATAGTCTTTACTCAAAGCTTCAACATATTTGTCTAAACGCTCTTGTGCTTCTCTTTCACCAAGAACAGTTTCACCAATAATGTTTAAGTTAACTCTGGTTCCCTCAGCACGTCTTTTTTCTATGTGATCAATTAATGCTTTCTCTTCGCCCTTTACAACAATTGCAGAAATATCATTTCTTAAATATGAGATGAAAAGAGGAACAGATATTGATGAAACATAAATACCAAGATTACGGAATGCCCAAATAAGTAATTTCTCAAAATTTGAAAAGAATGAAGTGTTTTCATATTTTGCAAAAATATATTCTAATTGGTCAGCAACTCTTGACGGATCCTTAGCTCTAAAACTCTGATCTAACAATTCAATAAGAAAAATCTTATTTTCAGGTTCTTTAAGCATTTTTTGCATCATGTCATGAAATTTCTCTTCATCAGGTTCACGAGAAACTTGTATCTTTTTTTGCCAATCTTCAGCAACTTTTTTTACTTCTTGTATAGTGTTATCCGATATATTCATACCTATCCTTTTTTTAAGACTTTATGAAGATAAATCAAAGCTGATATTAATTTCTTAAAATCTTTGTATAGTTTTATACAAAGTCATTCTATAATTAATTTTAGGAGATGTAAAGGGCATTTTGGAAGAAAAAAAATGCTGTGAAATGCCTATACGAATTAATAATTATTATAAGTAAATATTTATTTTAATGAGGAAAGGAGCAAGAAGGAGGAGGTTAAACCTCTCCTTTTGCTTGTAGCTCTCTATAGTAAGAACTGTGTAAAATTTTAACTTCTTCTTCTGGCATAGTACCATCAATCATACTGTGGTAAGCACCTTCAATTGCAAATACTGACATATAAACGTGAACCATAAACATAGCCACAATTACAACACCAATAATATTATGCGTTAAAGCACTCAATCTTAGTAAATCGATTTGAGAAATATCTAAAGATTGTAAAATATCCAAACGGAAATCTACTAGATATAAAATAATACTTGTAACAACCATTAATACACCACCAACAGTTACGATCCAAAAGTAAATCTTTTGTCCCATATTAAACATACCGGCAGGTACAGGTTTTTTCTCTTTTGACAAATATCCACCAACAATTTTAAGCCAGCGAACATCATCTTTAAGGTCAAATAACATTCTTTGAAACCATGTTATAAACATTGGGATCACAGAAATCAAAAACAATGGAGATGCAATAGCGTGGGCTTCTTTTGCAGTACGTACAAATGTACCACCACCAAAGAAAGAACCAAATATCATAATGATTCCCGTAGGGATAATGATCATAAATGATATAGCTGCCATACCGTGATTAATACGTTTGAATAAAGGGAACATCATAATGCTCTTCCCTGAATGATCAAAACGCTTTGGTCCAACTATCGCATAATGGATAATAAAAGCTAATGGAATTACAGTTAGTACAAATAACAACATAGGTTGTATATATGTACTTTGTATTATAGTAAAGTAGTGTCCTAAATTTAAAGAACCCTCTTTACCATATCCCAAAATATTGTCCAACAAGTCTGTTCCCCAAATTGTACTATCTGATTTCGCTCCAAAAAGGAACGAAGAGAGTAGTAACATAAGAGATAGATATCTTGTTTTCATAGCTTAATCCTGTTTTTTATGTGCGTATGCTTCAGCCCATCCGTATGGTTCAGCTTTAGCACCGTGACCATGAGAAAGAACACGATCTCTATATACAGCTGAAATCTCTTGAGAATCTCCAACAAGTAGTGCTTTAGTTGAACACATTGCTGCACAAACTGGCACTTTACCTTCAGATATTCTGTTTTGACCATAAAGCTCTCTCTCTGCATGTGAGTTAGTCTCTTCTGGACCACCAGCACACATAGTACATTTATCCATAACACCTTTAGTACCAAAAGCACCATCTAGTGGGAACTGAGGAGCTCCAAATGGACAAGCGTATAGACAGTAAGCACAACCAATACATGTATTCTTATCGTGAAGAACAATTCCGTCTTCTCTAATATAGAAACAATCAACTGGACATACTTGCTGACAAGGAGCATCAGTACAGTGCATACAAGCAATAGAAAGAGAATATTCCATATTCTCAATCCCTTCATGTACTGTAATAACTTTACGTCTTGAAATATATTCTGGTAACTCATGCGCTTCCGCACAAGCTACTGAACAACCGTCACATTTAATACATCTACGCTCATCGCAGTAGAATTTCATTCTTGCATAATCACCCATCTTAGGCCTCCTCTTTAGCATACTCTATACGACAGAGTCCACCTTTAGTTTCTGGTATCTGAGTAATAATATCATAACCGTAATTCGTTACTGTGTTTGCAGACTCACCAGATGCATAAGGTTTAGTACCTGCAGGGAAGTTTGCCGTACGATCTTCTCCTTGGAAGTATCCAGCAAAGTGGAATGGAATCCATATTCTGTCTTCTGATACTGCATGAGAGTACTTAGCTTTAACTTTGATTTTAGTTCCCTCTGGAGAGTGAATCCACATCATTGAGTTATTGCGTATTCCATGTTTTCCAGCCAAATCTGGGTGGATGCTACAGAACATTTCTGGAGTCAATGCTGCTAAGTATTTAGAAGCACGGTTTTCCATACCAGCACCGTTTAAGTTTACCAATCTACCTGTTACAAGGTTAATAGGGAACTCAACTGACCAGTTTTTCTCAGTTTGCTTAGAGATATATTTAGTATCAACTCTATAGTGATCCGGTTTATCATCGTAAGATGGATACTCTTTAGCTAAATCTTCTCTTGGAGAGTGTAAAGGCTCTCTGTGCATAGGTATTTGGTCAGGGAATGTCCAAACTTTTGCTCTTGCTTTTGCATTTCCATAAGGAGCCATTCCTTTTTCCATACATTTTTCAGCAATAATGTTTGAAGTATCAACTTTCCAGTTTTTACCAATTTTCTTTTTCTCATCAGCAGTAAGCGTGATTCCAAGAACTTTTTCAATATTCGCAGCTGTAATTTCAGGGTAACCATCTTTGTTAGCTGAATTCTTAGGAGCAGAACCTTTTCCAGCAAGAAGATCTACACCATCATGCTCTAAACCGAATCTGTTTCTGAAACCCATACCACCTTGTGCTACTGATCTATCAATATTATAAAGAATTGGTGATCCACCATGTGTCTCAGTCCATACAGGCCAAGGTAATCCATAGTATTCACCCTTCATTTTACCATATCCACGTCCAGAAATCTGGTCGAACATATGCCAATTTTCAGTATGTCTTTTAAGTCTTTTTGCAGTCCAACCAGTTAAACCAATAGTTTTAATGATTCTTGCAATTTCATCTGTTGCATCTTCTGGCCATGTAAAGTCTTTTTTATTCTCTTTAACTTTCATACCTGCTGTAAATTCATCATAGAAACCAAGTCTTTTTGCCAATTCAAACATAATCCACTCATCTGTTTTTGACTCATACATAGGTTCTACAACTTTGTTTCTCCATTGAGCAGAACGGTTTGTTGCCGTTACTGAACCTGAAGCTTCAAATTGTGTTGCTGCTGGTAAAATAAATACATCATCTTGTTTGTCAGTTAAAATAGCGGCTTCGTTAACAAAAGGGTCAACTAGTACTAACATTTCTAAATTATCTAGACCCTCTTTAACTTTAGCTTGTTGTGCAATAGAAGTAATACCATTACCCATAACAAGTAAGTTTTTAAGGTTTGTGCCACCATTATGAACTGCGTCATTGCCGTCTTTACCATCAAGAACACCTGCCCACCAACGTGAAAGTGTGAAGCCTGGTTTGCTCATGAATTTTTCAGATTTAAATCTGCCTTTTAACCATTCAAAGTCAACGCCCCATGATTTTGCGAAGTATCCCCAAGAACCTGCGCTTAAACCATAATAACCTGGTAATGTATGAGAAAGACAACACATATCTGTTGCACCCTGAACATTATCGTGACCTCTAAGAATGTTTGTTCCACCACCTTCTTTACCCATGTTACCAAGAGCTAGTTGAAGAATCGGAGCCATTCTAGTGTTAGAAGAACCTACTGTGTGCTGAGTTAAACCCATTGCCCAGATAAGTGTTCCAACAGAAGCAGAAGCATATAGTCTAGTTACTTGAATAAGTTTAGCAGCTGGTACTCCAGTTACATCTTCTACTTTTTCAGGTGTCCACTTTTCAGCTTCAGTTCTAATATCATCCATTGCATATACACGATCTTTGATAAAGTCTTTATCTTCCCAACCGTTTTTAAAGATAAGGTGCAACATACCATACATAAATGGAATATCTGTACCAGGTCTAATACGTACATAATGGTCTGCTTTTGCAGCAGTTTTTGTAAATACAGGATCAACTACGATGATCGGTGCATTATTTCTCTCTTTAGCTTTTAAGAAATGTCCAAATCCAACTGGGTGATTTACCGCAGGATTCGCTCCAAATATAATAATAGCTTTTGCATTTTGGATATCTCCAAGTGAATTGGTCATAGCGCCATAACCCCATGTATTCGCCACACCGGCGACTGTTGCACTATGTCAAATTCTAGCTTGATGATCTATATTGTTCGTTCCGTACATAGCAGTAAATTTTCTAAAATAATATGCTTGCTCTGTACTCATCTTTGCTGATCCAAGGAACATTGCTGAGTCCCCACCAAATGCTTCATGGTCTTTTTTTAACTTTTCGCCGATTCTATCAAGAGCCACGTCCCAAGTTATTCTTTTCCACTTTCCAGCTTCTTTTACCATTGGGTGTTTCAATCTTACTTCTGATCTAACCATATCGATCATATCAGCACCCTTACAACAATGACCACCAGATGAAATTGGATGATCTTGCGCTACCTCTTGTCTTACCCAGACACCGTTTTGAACTTCAGCAATGATACCACATCCTACAGAACATGCAGTACAAATAGTTTTTACTTTCTTAGAACCAGGAAAAGGATTTTTTACTTCTTCCTCAGTTGCTTTTCTAGTAACACCTTCATTTGCTAAAGCAGTCGTTGCACCAGCAGCAGTAGCAAGAGCAGCCATTTTTAAAAATGATCTTCTTCCTACAGTTGCTTTAAGTGCGTCATATGTACTTTTTGACATATACTACTCCTTAAATTTGTTAGCTTAACTCTTAGTCGATATATATAAAAACGCTTCTAGTGAGCACTTTTATAATACATCTCCCACTCTTTGGTCTTTTTGTATGTAATCTCTTTTTTTGAAGATTTACCTACAACAACACCACCAGAACTTGCTTCGTTAGATGCACTGTCATTATTTGCAGCCAAAGCTGTAGCACCGACGGCAGTGGCACCAACAGTTAATGCACTTTTTTTGATGAAATCTCTTCTAGCATTTTGCATAAGCGTCTCCTTTTTGTTTTTAGCCTTCCTTATAAGATAAGGCTTGAATAAAATAGATCTATTTCATTCAAGCCCTATCTTGTGGGGCTTATTCTTCTATATCATCTTCCACTTCATAAGCTACAAATACTGGACATGATTCATCATCTCCATCTTTGAACTTAGAACCAGATGCTCTTAACGCTTTGTTTCTAGCTCTTCTTGCAGCTTCTTCTTCTGAAATCTCTTCTTCTTTGTGCATTTCAACAGGTTTTGCTGTTGGAGTATACTCAGAAACTTCAAGATAAAGTCTTTCAAAAGTCATAAATGATTTAAGAATAACAACTACATCTTTAAAGATATCTGCACTCTCATGCTCATATAACTCTCTTGAAAACTCATCAATGAATTCATTTAAAATTTCTTCAAAAATACAATGAATAGTATTTTTATATTGAACTTCACCTTCAGAAACAAGCTCTGATAATTCTGCCAATACTGAAAATATAAAGCCAATATGGTCTTCATAATCACTATAAGTTTTTTCATCTCTTCTAATAGCAGTTTTTGCCAAGAAGTTTTGCATTTCAACTCTTTTTTTACCACTCTCAATATTTTCATCAAAGTAAGATGCTGTTGTTCTAACAGTCATAGTTTCAGGAGAGTGAAAAATGTCATCAAACTCTAACATAAGTTTTACATTTGAATCGGAATCTATTTTAGAAAGAATACTTTTAAAAGCTTCACCGGTTGTACTATCCATTGGGTTATCTTTTAATATATTCAATAAATTCAATAATTCAAAATAACGTCTGTTATCTGATGAGAATACGAAAAATCTTGAAAACATTGCATAATACAATGCTCTTGATTTATTTATCTGTGCGTCATTCATTTATCTACCTTCTACTGTTGGGTTATTGTACTGATCACGATTTGCTGCGTAACTTTCCATCATAATTTTTGGCTTACAATCTGCACAACAATAAAGTGTTCTCTCTTTTATTGGATCTACAGCAAAAATAGGTGCCATCATTTCAGCAATTTTAGAAATTGCTTTTGTTGTTGCAAAAGGTTTTCCACACTCAACACATTCAAAAAGTGTATCTTTTGCTAAAACTTCTTCTTTAAACCATGACGGTTTAAGTTCAATAACATCTTTAACAATGTCTAAACAGTCTGCTTCAGGACAAGATACTTCACAATACCCACACATTGTACAAACACTTGAATTTATACGTAAAGTATTGTCTTCTGTATTTGCTATAAGTGCATCAACGTTACACGCACCAACACAAACAAGACATAATGTACATTTATCTTCGTTTACTCTAACACGTCCGTAATGCACATGCTCACCAGTTGTTACAACACCTAAGTCATCTTCCCCAACAATGTTTCGTAAACGTATAGCAAAGATTTCTCTTTTTTTAGCTCCAGATTCATTGAATGTATATCTTGAATTTTCTACAAAATTCACTACTTCCAATGCCTCTTTTAATTCAGTCTCATTCATTGCAATAATTACAGCATCAACACCATACTTTTTTTGATAAATTTGATTTAAGATGTCTATTGAATCACGACTACCTTTGGAGATAAAATCAGAATAAAAAACAATTTGTGAGCCACTCTCTTGAGCTAATGTCAAGAAAGTACCTTCATGTAAAAATTTCTCACCCTCAACTGCTAAAGGAAGTACATTTTCTTTTAACTCAATATTGAGATTTTCAATATTCATATTTCTAGGAATAATAAGTGGAATATGCCCTCTAATCTCTTTAGATATCTCAGATATAGAGTCTCTGTTCGATGGTGCATAATCTAAAGCTCCAGATGGACACACAGAGATACAACCACCACAACCGTGACAATCAATTTGTGAAAACTCTAAAGTTTTTGTCTCATCATGTTTAACAATTGCAACAGTAGGACAAACCTCTTCACACTTAGAACAGATCTCTTCTCTTCTTTCGTGGTATTGACAAATTGTTTTATCATAGACTGTCATTTTTCTAAATGAATAGTGTGCAATATTTTTACGTAAAATACTTAAAACATCTTCAACTGAACTCTCAACAGGGTCAAAAGAACCGCTCTGTTCTACTGCAATCTCATCATGGTCAAACCAAACTATTTGAGATACATTCACCGGAACTTCTTTATTGTTAGAAACAATTGTAACTTCAAGTGCACCAATGTGCCCATCTATTGCTATTACAAGTTCTGGTCTTACAACATAGAGATCAAACTCATCTGCTATCATCTTTTCGGCAAATTCTTTCTCTTGTTCTTCTGATGCCACAAGAAGAACTCTATTGTCAACCTCTTGCTCATAAGGCATATCTTGAGACAAATCAAATCTAATTGCATTTATTTCATATAATTTTTCAATATTTTTTATCTGTTCTGAAATTGCATCTTTTGTATTTCTCATATAAAAGTTTATCTCTTGTGCTGTAACTTCTGCTTCTACTGAAGCTGAGTTAGAGACAATAAAATCATTATTTAATATTTGTGAAGGGTCAGAGGTTACTTTTATTGTTTCCGGAAGTGGAAAGTCAAGTGGAGTAGAATTGTAATAAACAAATTCCTGCATATATTTTCTCCTTAAAATTCTAGTAACTAAACGATAAACATAAATTTATCTTACTAAAGATATTAATTATACCAATTTATAGCATAAATATAACTTTAGCTTTTATTATTATTAGTTTGGGAGAAGGATTTTACCATTATTTTAAAATAAAGGTAAGGGCATCTTGAGAAAAAATACCCTATAGATGGTGCCTAGTCGGACAATTTATATCTCAATTAGACAATTTTAATGTACTTTTTTACTCATAACTTTTATTTATACCGTTCTATATCTTTAGGTTCTTTTGCATTAAATTCATAATCCAATAACTTAATTTTAGAAGAGTGAAGCAATACTCTTTTAGTTTGAGTTCTACTACCATACTGTTCATCTCCAACAATAGGATGACCAATATGTGACAAATGCACACGTATTTGATGTGTTCTTCCAGTGGTAATTTGAATTTTTACTTTTGATTTTTTACCTTGAAGTTCTTCAGGTTTTACAATAGTATGTGCTTTTTTACCTCGAACAGGATCTATCATAGAGAATGCTTTTCCCTTTTTTACTGTAAAGATTGGTTCATCAATCTCTACTTTTTCATAAAGTACACCCTCAATCCATGCAACATAATGTTTTTCAACTCTACGATTTTTAAACTCTTTTATAGCTTTTTCAATAAAATCTCTATTTTTTCCAAGCAGTAGTACTCCGGAAGTATCTCTATCTAGTCTATGCAGAAGTTCTGCACCTTCTATTGCATCTTGTATATCGTATGAATCTACTTGTGCCGGTTTGTTAATAGCAACTATATCTTCATCTTGATACAATATCTCTATGTCAGCGGGGTATTCTATACGAAAAAATGTATCCGTATTTATATCTGCTCTTGCAATTTTCACTTTTTTGTCTTCAACAAAAACCAAACCTCTGTCTATAAGATCTTTAGCTTTTTTATTTGAAATGCCTTGTTGTATTGCTAAAACTTTATATGCTTTATCTGTAGCCATGTTATTTTATCCATTCATTTTCATATATTTATATAAAATATTTATTGCAATAATACCATATTTTTATATTTTATATAGAAAAGTACTTCTAGCAACTAAGCATATTTTAGAAAAAATAAATTTCTTTTATGCCCTTACATTAGTTCTTAAATTATCATATAATTCCGGCAACTTAATAGGATTAAATATGGATAACTTAGAAACACTGAAAGCTAAATCAATGAATTTATATCTTGATTACCGTTCCAATGTTATATCTGAAAATAAATACCTAGAAAAGATCAAAGAACTTGACGAAGCTATAGAAGAAATTGAAATGAATTTTTCATATTCAAAAGCAACTATATGCGATGAATTATCTGAAAGTCTTATGGAAATTCAAACTAAATAATCTTTTCTAGGCTCTCGACTATTGACGATATGTCACTTCTTGTTTTAATTTTTGTTGCTTTTAGCAGTTTGTGCTGCAGCAAAGTTTTTGAAAGATTTGATGCTTCCACTACTTCAATTCCCTCTATTGCTTCAAATATATCTTTTTGGTTAAAGTAGTGTTTACCTGAAACAATTTTACACCCAAACTGTGCAGCTTCTGCAGCATTGTGCCCACCAATTGGTTCAAAAGCTCCTCCAAGTATGACTATATCCGAAATTGCATACAGATTGACTAATTCACCTAATTTATCTACCATTATTATGTCAGAATCTAAGTTTTCTTTTTGAGAATATCTATGCCAACTCATATTCTCCTTTTTAGAAAATATATTTATACTTTCAGATACATCATCAAAACGTTCAGGATGTCTTGGAACTACTAAAAGTTTTGCTTCCGGGTTCTCTTTTTTGAAGTTTGAAAAAGAAGAGAGTATTAAACTCTCCTCTCCTTTATGTGTGCTGGCAGCACAGAGAAGTAAAGCATCTGGTTTTTTCAGCTCTTTGGTAACTTCAGGAAGTTTTGAAAGTTTAATATTTCCTATAACTTGAACATTTTTTGCACCTAAAGATTCTAAACGCTCTTTATCCAATGCAGTTTGGGCATAAACTTCATCTATATGTTTAAATATCTCTTTGTACAACCATAACATTTTCAAATATTTGGGGTATGATCTGTCAGATATTCTTGCATTAATAAGAAGTGTTTTTGCTCCTCTTTTACGTGCAAGAGCAAAGAGCAAATACCAAAATTCTGCTTCCATAACAAGCAAAGCTTTTTGAGGTTTCATCCAAAAAAAGAGTAGTGGTTCAAAAGGCAAATATCTACTCTCTTCCGTATAATCACAAATAGCTTCAAACCCTGTCTGAGTTGTTGAAGTCATACGTAAATATTTGGATTCAAGTTTATCTACTAAAGGTTTAATAGCTTTTGCTTCACCAAAAGAACAAGAGTGAAACCATATACCATTTGCTTTTAAAGGTTTATTTTTCCATAAAAAAAAACGTGCAGGAATAGAGTTTTTGTATTTTGTCTTAAATGAGAATAGTATTAAAAAAGGGAGTGCTAAAAGATAGAGGAGAAAAGATAAGGATGAATAAATGATAAAGAACATTTATCCACCCTAAATATTATGCTTCTTCAGCAGTTACAGGCTCAAGATAAATAATTCTACCACAGTGAGGACAATTACAAATCTCTTCTGCTTTAATTACTTCAGAGTATGTTTTGTCATTTAACTTCATATGACATCCGTAACAAGCTTGTTTTTTAACAACTGCTACTGCTGTATTACCAGCCCAAATACGAATTTTTTCATAGAAAGATAATATTTTTTGCTCAACATTTCTAGCAAGCTCTTGTCTTTTAGAGAAAAGTTCAGATTTAGCTTTGTCAATTACAGCTATTTCACTAGAAACTTCTTTATTAATTTCATCAAATTTAACTGTTAAAGTATTCACCAATTCATTAGCCTCTGCAAGAAGCTCTTTTTTAGTTTCATTTACAGCTTGAAGTCTTTCAATCTCTTCATTTGCAAAAGTCATTTTTTCTTTAGCAATATCTTCTTCCAAAGATAATGCTTTCATCTCTTTTTCTGTAGAAATTTCTTTTAATTTTTTAACATTTAAAGCTAATTGTTCATTTAAAAGCGTCAATTGCTCTTCAAAGCTTTTTACTTTTTCATCATTATCAGAAATGTCAGATGTAAGTGCATCAAATTCCTCTTTTGCATCTGTAATTTTCTTTTGTATTTTTGCTAACTTTTTATTTGCAGCTTCAATTTGTGGAGCATAACTATCTATTGATTTATCAATATTTGAAAGTTCAATTAGTTCTGTTAAATGTTTGTTCAATCTGTGTCCTTTGATGGGTTTAAGAGTTCTTAATCTATCTATATTAAGAGTGTTTTATGCCATTGCTATATTGTTTCAATATGAAATGGATTTTTAGAATTTGAAATTATAGCTAAAATAGGTAAAACTTTCAATTCAGCAAGCAAAACTTCTGCAAAAAATCGTTCAGATTCATAATGTCCTATGTCTATCATCATCAAGTTTTCACTCATTGCCTTCATTGCATCATGGTATTTTATGTCACCTGTCAAGAAACAATCTGCTTCTACCTCATCCATAAGAGAAGCTCCTGCACCTGTAGTTAATGCTATAGATTTAATAATCTCTTTTTTACCAATAACTTTTAATGTCGGTAAATTTAATTTTTCTTTTATGAGATTCAGAAGTTCTTTATATTTCCACTCACCTTTTGTTGTACATAAAAATTCATTCTGCAATTCAATTTTAAAACCAAATATTTTTTCAAAAACATATTTATTTAAATGTGTTTTATCAAAATTAGTGTGCATTGCTATGAGTGATTGCTTTTTGAGTATCATTTTTTCTATTAAATTTGAAGGATATTTTGAAAAATCCAATTGTGTTAATTTTCCAAAAATCAATGGATGATGCACAATAAAAAGTGTTCCCTCTTCTGTAGAATCTATCATCTCTTCATCAACATCTAACGAGAGAACTATTTGAGATACTTCTCTTGTCATATCGCCAACAATTAAACCTGAATTGTCCCATTTTTCCTGCAATTCAAAGGGGCTGATTTTGTCTAGAAAATCATATACTTCTTGTAGTTTCATAAATTATCCTATTTAGTATATTGAGTTTAGAAGGTGTTGTCAGGAGACAAACACCCTACAGAGGTAAACATAAAATGTTTATTAAATTTATTAGCTGTAGGGTGTTGTGCCTCACAACACCAATCAAAATCGCGTAGGGTGGGATTTCCCACCATAAGGTATTTTACGCGTTCACACGAGCATTACGCTCTGCTTCTTGAGCTTTATAAAGTTGTGCACATCCAATAGAAAGCTCTCTAACTTTTAAAATATAATTTTGACGTTGAGCTTGAGATATTGCTTTTCTTGCATCAAGCACATTAAAGGCATGAGAAGCAACCATACACTGGTCATATGCTGGCAACGGAAGTCCTGCTTCAAGACATACTTTACACTCATTTGAAGCATCTTCAAAATGTTGAAACAGGTTTTCTACATTTGCTACTTCAAAGTGATATTTTGAAAATTCATATTCACTCTCTTTGTGTACATCTCCGTAAGTTGTAACCTGATCTCCCATCTTATTCCATACAAGATCATAAACAGATTCTACACCCTGTAGATACATCGCTAAACGCTCTGTTCCATAAGTAATCTCAACAGCTACAGGATCACAAGAGATACCTCCTACTTGCTGAAAGTAGGTAAACTGTGTAACTTCCATACCATCAAGCCAAACTTCCCAGCCAAGACCCCAGGCACCAAGTGTTGGAGATTCCCAGTTATCTTCTACAAAACGTATGTCATGCTCTTGCAAGTTCAATCCTAAGTACTCAAGAGACTTCAAATAAAGCTCTTGTATATTGTCAGGACTAGGTTTTATAAGTGTTTGAAATTGATAATAAGCACCCAAACGGTTCGGGTTCTCTCCGTAACGCCCATCTGTTGGACGACGTGATGGTGCAACATAAGCAGCCGACCATGGTTTGGAGTCAAGACTTCTCAATAAAGTTGCAGGGTGAAAAGTTCCCGCTCCAGCAGGAATATCATAAGGCTGAACTATGTTACAGCCCTGCTCTGCCCAATATTGTTGAAGTTTCAATAGTAAATCACTAAAAGTTATTGCGTCTTTATTCATTTATTTCTCTTTATTATTTTTTGTATCTGCGATTACAATCGCAGCAATCTTAAAGCGCATACCACACTATGTGGGGAACACGCAAAATACAATTACAAGATTGTCTCAATCTCCGAAGAGTCAAGCTCAACTTTTTTTGCTTTGGAAACTCTATCTTCTTGAAGTTTTACTTTAATCTCATCATCTCCAAGTGCCATTATTTGTATTGCCAAATATGCAGCATTAACTGCTCCAGCTTTTCCAATGGCAAGTGTTCCAACTGGCATACCTGCTGGCATCATAACAGTTGAAAGAAGTGCATCTTCTCCCTTAAGAGGTCCAGACTCCATCGGTACACCTAAAACAGGCTTTGTAGTTGAAGCTGCTAAAGCTCCTGCCAAGTGCGCTGCCATTCCTGCTGCTGCAATGAATACTTGCGCGCCTTTTGCTTCTGCCTCTTTCATATAATTTTTAGTTCTCTCCGGAGATCTGTGAGCTGAAGAGATAATGAGTTCATACGGTACGCCAAATTTTTGAAGTGTATCTGCACACTCTTTCATAATTGCGTAGTCACTTTTTGAGCCCATTACTATTGATACAAATTTCATTTTTTTCCTTTGGTTAATTGTTTCTCGTTCCCATGCTTTGCGTGGAAATGCATACATCAATTTAATAGACTAAGATATGTTTTAGAATATAAAATTCAAATATGCATTACCACGTGCAACGTGGGAACTAGTTAGCTAGTCTATCTTGGTGTTGGATTCATTGCTGTTGAATCTTCTCTTAAACCTTTTTTATCCAAGGCTTCAACAATGCTACGTCTTAAAATGGTATAACCAGGAAGAGTTACTGGCAATATAATGTCATGTAAATCTCCAGAGTGAATACATTCAAACTCTTTTCCATTTGTCGATATAAGCTTTTTAAATGTAAGCCAATATCTTCCTTCTATCTTATCTATTTTCCCATGTTCATTTTCAGTCTCTTCAACAGAAGCACCAACAGGTAAAACAATTTCAACTGAGTCACCTACACAAGTTTTATCTTTACATTTCCATGTATTACCATCTTCACCAACGAGTCCGGCAACCTGATGTGTTCCATTTTGTATGCTAAACTCTTTAGACTGAGTATCACTCTTGTCAAAAGGACGAGAGAGAAGATAAGCATCGGTAAATCCACGGTTTTGTGTAGTATTTAACTCATCTTGGTAACGTTTAGCGTCAAAATCACCAGCATAATAGTCATCTATAGCATGACGGTAAGCTTTTGTTACAACACCTGCATAGTAAGGTGATTTTGTACGACCTTCAATTTTTAGAGTATCTACCACACCTGACTTTAGTATCTCGTCTATGTGTGATGCCATATTCATATCTTTGGCATTCATTATGTATGTACCAATACCCTCTTCTTCATCTAGTCTAAATGTTGTACTTGTTTCTGGGTTATGTGCATATATTTCGTAAGGAAAACGACAATCATTTGCACAAGATCCACGGTTTGAAACACGTCCAGTTTGAAGTGCTGAAATAAGACAACGTCCAGAGTAAGCAAAACACATAGAACCATGAGCAAATACTTCTATCTCTAAGTCTGGTAAGTGTGCTTTAATTGCTGCACAATCTTTTAAACTTATCTCACGTGCTACAACTATACGTTTAACACCAAGGTCATAATATACTTCAGCATCCATTGCATTCATAACATTTGCTTGTGTTGAAAGGTGTATAGGTATATGAGGAGCAACCTTATGAGCAATTTTCACTACACCTGGAGAAGCTACAATTAAAGCATCTGGCTTTAATTCTGCTATTTTGGCAATGTGATTTTCATAAAGTTTCAGTTGAGAGTTAAAAGGAAAAGAGTTAACTGTAGAGTAAACTTTTTTACCTAAACCATGTGCGTATTCAATACCTTCAGCATAAGAATCCATGTCGAATTCTTTACCTGCACGTATACGCAAAGAAAAAGTACTTGTACTTCCGTAAACTGCATCTGCACCGTAATTTAGAGCTATCTTCATCTTCTCTAAATTACCTGCAGGGGCTAAAAGTTCTACTTTGTTTTTATCTGTCATATACATCCATTTGTTAAAAAATTACTATAATTTTACCCAAATAGTTGTAATAAAGAGTTTTACTTACATTTGAACTCTTCTCTTCATTAGTAAATTGAAAGATTAAAAAGCATAGCTAAATAAAAAAAGTGAATATATATAAGTCCTATCTAAACCACTGAAGTCGCACTAGCATAATATCATTTTTACCGTGAATATTAAATCTGTCCAGACTCGCTGTACCATAGCTTACACTGGCTTTCCAGTAAGGATCTATCCACCAGTTTGCACCAATCATCCATTTATCCATTGTCCCACCACTAACCAAGCCGTCATCTAGATCTACCGTACCATAGCGAGCAATAAGTTCCAACGCACCATTGCTACCATTTGGCATGATTCGTCTGGCATATCCTATATTTCTGTCATAAGGTCTTGCCTCTCCGGTAAGTACCCAACCTCCTGTGACATACCATCCGTTAAATACAGGATCATTAAGTGATTTTGATGAAACATTTGACTGAATATATTCTCCAAGAAGCGAAAAGCCATTGTAACTCCATAAGGCTTCCAGTCCAAACTCTAATGCATAGTTAGCTTCAATAACTCCAGTATCAACATACCAGTCAGCAACATTGGACTCAGGTTTCCCTTTGTAGCGTAAAGTATTATCTTCTCCTTCGTTATATCGTGTAGAAATACCTAGATGAAAATAGTTCATATTGTTTTCCGATATATAAGGAAGTGCTGTAATACGAGTGGTGATCTGATGTGAGCCTTTTTCAAAAGAGAGCTTCTCTTCAATGGAATCATTAAAAAAACCTATACTAAAAGTGCCAAATTTATCCAAATAAGTATTGTTATAGCGAATACCAATATTACGCGATTGAAACAGCGGATTTAGTAAACGTTCATGCTGCATCAGGCTTGCAGAATCTCCTACCATTTCATAAGACCATGGTTCTTTCATTTTCCCCACTGCAATACGTCCATAATTCCCAGGAAGAGTATAAAAGAGTGTTGCATCAAACAGAGTACAAAGTGTCTTGGCATCTCTTGTCATATAATCGCTGAATCCACATGCAACAAAATAATCAAACTTTTCACCAAATAAATTAAATTTTCCATAAAGTGCAGCACGTGCAGCACGAAGATCTAGCTGATTATCTTGAGGACCAACTTGTAAAATATTTTGTCTGTTTTGATTAAAAAAAGTATAATCACCTAAAACACCTGCTGACAAATTTATGGAAAAATCAGAATTACTATAAGTGTAAAGCGGGGTACGTTTTTTTGCAATATAAATAGCATCTTCATGTGCAAAAGACGGAAGAGTATATATGCACAATATGAATACTGCCGCAGTAATAAATTTCATATATAACTCTTCCTTTTTTAAGATTTTACTTGCATCCTTCTTTGTAATTTATCATTTTTTCCTTTATATATTAGAGAGAACCAAATGGATTTTTAATAATAAAGTTAGCTTGCAGCATAATAGATGAGTCATTACCTATATCATCAGGGGATATGAGTGTTTTTTGATACTCTGCCATTAACATTACAGGCATTGGTCCTATTTTCAACATCTTACCAACACCAAAAGCAATAGGAAGAGTCAAACGGTTATCTTTAGTAGCAGACCAATCATACGTAATATGAGGAGATGCTCGTAACTGCCATGCATCAGGTAAGTTTCTTACAATGAAGTACTGCATATCTGTGTGGTTCAAATCTTTGTCATGTGCTTTCTTTATAATTGGATTGTTGTTAGATTTTCCATCATCGGCAAAACCCCACCAGTGCTGAATATGTGTTCCAATAGTCCAATCTTTATTTGCCCAAAGAAGTAAACCTGTAGGTCCTGCTTGATACTGATGAGAACCTAAAAGATCATTGTTTGATGTGGGAAAAATGAAAGTAGCTCCTACACCCCATGACCAACCTAATTTGTTTACCTTACCTACACCCATAGGTAAAATGAGGTCTCCAAAATCTGAGGAATCATCTAAGTTGAATCCATTAATATCATAACTGCCACCGAAACGTGCTGTTGGACCTTTTATGTAAGTAACAACAGGTCGTGCAAATGCTGTATATCCACCTTCTAAGGGTATAGGAAGCACCGGTTGAAAGAGTGTTGTATTTACATATGGTTTTCCATTAACAAGATCTCCATTGAGTTTGGTATGGTTATATTGGAAAGATAGGTTCCATATCTGTGCCAGAGGGTTCGCCAACTCTTGACTCAACTCTTCCATACTCTTCTCTGCGGCCTGTAAACCCATAGGCAACAGACACAAGGCAAGCAGACTTGCTCTCTTTATTGTTTTCATCATTTTCTTCCCTTTTTTAATACCCTTGTTTCATAGTAAAATATATAGCAAAATTAAAACAGCAAGTACCCCAACTGTACAATATACCTATCTATTGAAGTCTTGCCTTTTACTCTCTAAGTATTGTGAACCCACTCTACTGGACCTACAACACCTTCTTCTTCCAATCGTTTAATGTCATCAGCTGAATAACCTAAATCTTTAAGAATTTCTGGTGCATCTGAACCTATTCTAGCAGTTACTCCTGGAGATGTGAGTGCTTCTCCATCAAAAGTAAACCATGTCGGCTCAAATTTCTCACTCGTCCAGCCATCTCTTTCATGTTTTTCAAATCGAACTGTTTTTGTAGGTGTCTCTTTATGACGGTCAGCAAGTTGTCTACATGTTTGTACCGGTACAGCTTCTATATTTTTATTTTTCAAATATTCAAGTCCATCTTTAACATTGTATGATGCCAACTCATCTGAAAGGTCATATTCTCCAAGTGCAAAAATATATCCATCGCTGAGTTTATACCAACGCTCACCTTCTGTCATACCTGTCGCATCTGCACCTACTGCTGATTTTGGCGCTTCATTTTGCTGAAGAAGCAGTTGTGTTAGTGATGCAGCAGCAGCAAGTGACGACTCTGCCCAATCACCTTTTCCATCTTTTCGAACCTCTCTTGAATACAAGGCACTAACCCCTGCCCAAGTACCAAGATATCCACACAAATAATCCACACAAGAAGCAACACCATGGTAAGTAGGACATCCTTTAGGTCCAAATCTTTCCATGAGTCCTGTAATACCTTGCAGTGCAGGATCATACCCTGGGTAGTTATCACGTGCAGAAGCTTTTTCACCTTTATGTCCGGTAAGCTGTACCGCGACAATATTTGGGTTTAACTTATCAAGTGCTTCACGACCCAGCCCCATACGTTCAAATTGGTTATCACGTTTGTTCGCTAAAACCATATCGGCTTTAGCTACCAATTTATTCATAATATTTTTACCCTCATCAGTATGCATATCAAGAATAATAGAGTGTTTACCAACACCATGTTCCGCAGCCCATGTTACCATGATGACAGGAGCATGTTGTGGATGCATAGGGTCTATTTTATAAACAGTAGCTCCAAGTTCAGAGAACATACGTCCAGAGTTAGGACCGGCAATAACATTTGCGAAATCAACTAAAACAAATCCTTCTAAAGGTCGTTTCGATACAGATTTGTCAGCTGTTTGAGAAGTTTGTTTCTCTCTTAGCGGTAATGATTCTAACTTTTTACATGCTTCAAGATCAGTATAAGGTTGTGCACTTTTAATCCATGCGACTCTTCCAAGTTGAGCTTTTTCAAGACCCTTAACATGAGCGACCAATCTTGCTTTTCTAACTTCAGCATCATTCATCCACTCTTCAAAAGAGAGAATTTCAACCGTAGGAACACCAGCTTCACAAAGCTCTTTCTCCCACTCTTTTGCTGTTTTAGTAGCCATGACTTTAGATATATTCTCAGCCAACCAGCTGTTCATTTTAAAACTTATTGAACCGCCATCAGCAAGATTTCGTCCTTTAAATTCAATGTTTTTAGGGTCATATGGATCTTTATCTACAAAACCTTCACTCAATGCTGCATCCCAAAGACCAAGTGTTTTCAAAAATTTTCGTGCAATGTGTCTGTTAACTCCTGCTATTCCCATAGCAAATCTATTGTCCGAAGTGAGGTAAGGAGCATTGAGAGGTATGATCTTTTGTTCAAGCAAGAGCTGCTTATGCGGATCCTTAGCAGCTTCCTGCAGCGCTACTTTAGCAAGTTCAGGGTCAACACCTTCTGGTAATCCTGTCAAATCAGCAGGTTTAAGATGTTCTGGTTCACCCTCTGTCAGAAGCGCTAAAGCACCGATAGCCGACAGACCACCGGCAATTCTGGAAGCTATCACCTCTCTACCTTGTCCACAGCGCGTTCTATCTACCAATGCAGAAGCAACTGCTATTGCACCATTTACTCCAGCATAAACTGAACTCAGAGGTAGAGGTGTATAGATAACTGGTCTTCCAACAAACTTACCAACGGTTGCCATATCGGTAAAAAATCCAACAAGTGCATTTAGTAGATCTTCACTGCAATCTGCTTCCAATTCACCATAAGCTTCATCACCAGGAAGCGCAGCAGTTATACGAAGTACTATCTGTTCTGGTAAACGCTTTACCTCTGTATCACCATCAACAATAATAATATCTGCACTGGCAGTATCGCCCAAACTACCTAGTGGAAGTGCTGTTTTATTACGATCAAAATATTCATCATGATCGTTGGGCTGAAAATCACTTGCTCTCTCTACAAATACTTCTGCTCCCTGATCTGCAAAAAGTAAACCGGCCAACCGGCCTGAAAGCGTACTGCTCAACTCAATAATTCTGATACCATGGTAAGGTTGATTTTTCATAATATTTTCCATCTTTATTTCTCAAATGAATCTACCATCTTCCCTCCCTTTCTCCCTTTATGAAAGAGGGGTCAAATGATGCATGAATGTATTTAATATTGAATACTTTGTGCTAATTAAAAATTAGTAGAAATATCCTCAATCGCTTGTTCAGACTTCAACTTAATCACTTTCACTCCACTCTTAGCAGCATCTAGTGCTTTTTTTACATCAATTTTACGTATGGACTGATTGTCATAAGTCTTCACAGAGTAACTCAAATTTTTCAAATCTGCTACCGATGTCCATTGTGTATAATCATAATGTATTTTATCACCTGCTTTTTCTTGGATTGATCCCAAAGGAATGTCAAAAGAATTCATGATGTGGAAAACTTGCGGCATAGTTTCATTTGCAGTTGGAAGTGTAATTGCAGACTGAGCAAAAGCAACAGCACGTACAAATCTAGATGGTGGTGTAAAATCTCCCGGTATACCTACTAAACCAGAACCTTGTCCAAAACTGTTTATTGTTTTGCCTGTTAGGTCAATTTTAGGTACATTTGTTGCAGATAGGTTTACATAATTGCTAAGGTTTATCATGTGCCAGTCAAAGGTTGGAGAGTTTGTTAAAACACCTAGTGGGTTTTCATAAATTTTTAAAGCATTGTCAAGAGGCTCAATGACTATAGAAGCACCACTTTTATCGGTAATGAGGAAGTGTCCAGGGAAACTCTCTCCACCTATCTCTTTTTGCGGATTTTGTACAAGTATGACATTGTTATAGTTTTTCTTGATCTCTTCTACGCTTGAAAAGTTTCCAAGTAACCAAACTACGTAATCTTCAGGAGCCATAGATTTACTTGAAGTCTCTGCTTTTACTTTTGGGTAAGATGCATAGCCAGGAAGATAAAGTGCTCCAACATACATACCTTTTTCATTCATTCCATCAACAATCATATTTTTACCCATGAAGTTAAGACCAACTACACCATACTTTGTTGTATATTTGATGCCGTTAGCTTCTTTTGGCAATGAACTAAGCAACTCAGTACCAGCAGGAACTATGACTGCATCAGACTTAACATCTAAACCAAACTCCATAGTTCTACCTACTACTATACCATCATCTTGTGCTTTAAGATGAAGTGCTGTACACGCAGATGCTGTACTCATACCAATTGTTGTAACCGCTACTGCGATTAATCCTAGTGTTGTTTTTTTCAAATTCATTTTTTATTCCTTCTGTTAAATTTATCTATTTTCAAAAAAGTCGTCTAAACTTTACTCTCATTTCCAATACTGTTGTTCCAACATTATGAATCTTGCTTTGTAGGAGCAATAACTATCTCTCTTACTGACACCTCTTGTGGCATAGTATACATAAATAGTGCCGATTCAGCAACATGTACAGGATCCATACTTTTACCACCCATCGTCTCTTTCCATGCTTTGTAACCATCTTTAATATCTTGGCTTGTTGTATGACTCAAAAGTTCTGTTTCCGCAGCACCTGGAGCTATGACAAGACAACGTACATTACTGTGAGATACCTCTTCTCTGATGGTTTCAGTCAGTGCGTGTACACCGTATTTGGTAGCACAGTACGCTGCATGATTACCAAATGTTTTACGTCCTGCAATAGAAGAGATGTTAATAATAGTGCCTTCATTTCTTTCCAACATGTCATTGATGACAATCTGCATTCCATTGAGAACACCCATTACATTGAGATTGAGCATACTTTGCCACTCTTTAGGGTCTTGGTCTGTAATGCTTCCAAGCAGCATTTGACCTGCATTGTTTACTAAAAGATCTGTTTTACCATAAAGTTTTTCTGCCTCTTCAATAGCTGCCTTAAATTGATCATAATCAGTAACATCTACTTTTTTACAAAGTACATTTTCCAACTTTTCATCTAAAACTAATTGATTTAAAACTTCCACTCTTCTAGCCAATAACAGTACAGGGTGTCCTGCACTAGAAAAAAGTTTTACCATCTCTTTTCCAAAACCACTGCTTGCACCAGTGATTACTACTAATTTTTTCATTCTAATAATCCTTTATTATTTATTGCCGCAGAAACTATCAAAAGCTTCCGCACTATTTTCAAACTTCTCTTTTTTAGCCAACTCCCAAGGTCTTTCACAGATGTTTGTTTTGGCACACCATTTGAAACCAGCAGAGCCTATGCAACCATGTGCATCTTTATCTCCTCCTATGAGTTTTGCTTCTCTCATTTTAAGATCACCTCTAAATACAACTCCAGCAACTTCAATATCTTTTATGTGCATTTTGTCTACTTTAAAAGGATTTTCCTTAAGAAGTGTAAAGTTTGCTGTCTTACCTTTTTTTATAGATCCTATTTCATTTTCAAGGTTCAATGTTCTTGCTGCATTTATGGTGATGCCCTGCATTGCAGTAAACACATCTACACGTTGATCTTGAGAAACAAGTGTCTCTTTGTCTGTCATTCTATTGACAGCTGTCCAGGCAAGTGTTAGTGGCTCAGCAGGTGCCATACCAAAGTCTGAGTGTAAAGAAAATGGAATATCTCTCTCTTTGAGAGATTTCATATGCACCAAATTTTTTGCTCTTTTTGGTCCTAAACCATATTTAGAATATTTTTCTGACAATGCCCATAAATAGTATGGGTTTGCAGATGCTTCTATGCCAAGTTCTTTCATCTCATCTGCTTGATCAGACGTAAAATAACCTAAATGGTGAAGTGTTAACCTATGATCTTTTCGTGGGTTGCGCTTCTGCATCGCTCTAACCGTGTCTATACAAAGCTGAATACCCAAATCTCCATTGGCATGAATATGGATTTTGTACCCCTTGTCCCAATAGTAATTCATCTGTTTTTTAAAGGTTTCAACCGGTGTCATCCATTGACCTTTAAAACCGTCTGTGTATCCTTCTTTCATCTGCATTGCCAACGAATAGATGGCACCATCTGCAAATAGTTTTACCTGATTTGGCAATATTTTTATATTGTCAACATTGTATTTGGCAGGTGACTCTTCCATAAACTTTGTCGCTTTTTCTATGTCGCCTTTTACAGCAGTCAACTGTCCTGCATTTAGAATGTTATAAATTTCATACGCAGGTTTTTTATCCATTTCAGACTTTAGCAAGTCATATTCCATATCAAAATCAACATTTGGGAAACCTGGTTCTGCTATGGTTGTAATACCATTTTTCTCCATTAGCTTCGTCATGTCTGCTAAACCTTTTTTGTACTTTACAGGATTGAGCATAAATGGTGCTATTTTTGGAGCAAGTGCCTGCCATCCGCCTTCAAAGAAATGACCTTTGCTCCACTCCACTTGAGGGTTACCTTTATAATCTTCTTCTTTGATCTTAAAAAGTGCAATCGCCTTGTCGTTTAAAAATACTTCATGAAATGAGCGGTGAAGTACAGCAACAGGAATGTCTGGAGATATTTTATTTAGTATTTCACGATTCAACTCTCCATGCCACAGTTGATGATAACCCCATATAAAAAGTACATCATCTTTTTTACCATACTTTGCAATAGATTGTTTAATACGTGCTATATAAGCATCGTGCCCCTCAACCCCTTTTTTAATACCATCAGGCACATTCCAGTCGTGTGGAGCGACAATATCGCCAGAGAGTAAAATAGCTGCAATTAGAGGATGTAAGTGAGGCTCAATGAACCCTGGCATCATAGTTTTACCTTTGAGATCAACCTCAACAGTCTTACCTGCAAAGTTATTGACCGCGTCTGCTTTTTTGCCAGCATAGATGATCTTCCCATCTCTCTCGATGACAGCTTCCACATAATTTGGCTTATCACCTTCCATCGTGATGATGTCTCCACCGTAGTAGAGTGTCTGTTTAAGAGCATCTGTTTTGGCTGCCATCAGATTTGAACAACCCAATGTCGCAAAGAGTCCAATTGTCAAAACTTTTATAAGTGTTGTTTTCATTTTATTCCTTCGCAGAATTTTTATTAGATGAGTATAGCAGATAAAAATATGGAGATTATATGGAAATGTTAAATCAGATAAGATAATGTTTAAAATCTAGTAAACTATAAAAGAATTTATAGCTTTATACCTTTTATTTTTAACTTTGCTATTTACATTATTTTATGCCTACAATTCTGTAATCTCACATGCAATCAACACAGGTTTAAGTGATGTATAGCTAGGAATCGCCGACTTGCCAAGGAACCCTAAACTCGTTTAAGGCA
>FPKX01000059.1_pt1 | contig 48840 bp, 53 predicted proteins | sample 1057381 | NCBI WGS metagenome assembly FPKX01 (sample SAMEA4473313, study PRJEB15554) | hydrothermal vent metagenome | biome: marine basaltic hydrothermal vent biome; feature: marine hydrothermal vent; material: water | place: Pacific Ocean | collected 2011-06-14/2011-07-23 | depth 1199 m
TTTGGTCTGGTGGCTTTTGAAGCAGCAGAATGATGAGACGAAGTGGAAAAAGGTCATTGACCCAAAACTGCTGAAACATCTCCTGATAGAACCGGAACAGCAGCATGCAAAGATTGCTGCACCTTGGTATCTGGGTCTTGTATTGACGCTTTTGATCATAGCGCTTAGCGGACCAAGCTGGAAACTGAAAGAGTCGCCATTCACACAGGATGATACGAAGATCGCAGTATTGATGTCGGTAAAAAAGAGTATGCTAAGTACAGACATTATGCCAAACAGACTGAGCAGGACAGCTATGAAGCTGGAAGACTTGATGAATGAACGCTCCGATACACAGGCAGCGCTAATTGCTTATAGTGGTACGGCACACCTTGTGCTTCCTCTTACCAAAGACCATAGCATCATTAAAACCTTTGCTCAGGCATTGGAGCCGGGCATCATGCCTCTTGAGGGAGATAATCTACAGGATGCACTGCTGTTGGCAGAGGAACAGTTACAGAGCAAGTCTGCAACGATTATTGTATTGACCGACAGCATCTCTCCTTCTGCGGCCAAACTGGCATTGAAAAAAGGCTTCAGTACCGACATGAATGTCATACTCTGGAAGATCGCCTCTCCTGAACTTTCAAGTTCTGATGATTTTAATAATGCAGCTTCTATTTTATCTGCAAAAGTTGTGGACTATACAGGAGACAATATTGATGTGACAGAAGTCACCTCTTTAATTGACAATAATTTTAAGAGCGTCATATTAAATGATAGTAATAAATATGAAGATGGTGGATACTGGCTTGTCCCGATCATTTTTCTTTTAATGCTTATGTGGGCAAGACAGGGATTCATTGCAGAATTGTGGAGAGAGTCATGAAAGATTTTCTAATGAAACAGAAGTCACTAATACCTTTTATGTTGACACTTCTCTTCTCTCTTGTATGGCTACTATTCTTTTATGATGGGGTATGGAATCGACTTTTGATTACATCAGATCAGTTGGGGTACCGGTATTACCAGAATAAAGAGTATGTGAAGGCAGCAGAAACGTTTGAGAACAGTGCTTTTAAAGGTGTTGCCTACTACAGAGCCGGGGAGTTTAAGAAAGCAAAAAGTGTATACCAAAATCTTTCAGACCGGAACGGGAAGTATAATCTTGGAAACACAAATGTAATGCTTGGACATTACGATGATGCCATTGAAGCGTATGAATTGGCAATAAAAATAGACCCAGACTTTAAAGAAGCTAAAGAGAATCTTGTAGTTGCCAAAGCAAGAAAGATACTCAAAGAGCCTGAGAATGATGGAGAACAAGGAGTTGGTGAACTGGGTGCAGATGAGATTGTTTTTGATAATAAAGAGGGCAAAGGGGTTGATGATGACTCTTCTGCTGAAAAAGAAGCGGCATCCGGAAACCCTAACTGGCTTGATAGACTGCATACCGGACCGAAAGATTTCTTGAAGAATAAGTTCAGATACCAGTATGAGATGCAGGGACAAGCGCAGATGAAGGTAAATAATGAGAAGTAGATATTTATTAATATTATTTTTTCTTCTGACGCTCAATGTTAATGCGGTAGAGGGAAAGATAAAAGTCTATATCAAATCTAATGAGGCTGTCTATACTTCGCAAAAGGTAACTGTAGCTGTTGAACTTCTCTCTGATGCTTTCAGCATAGGAGATGCAAGAATCTCTTTCCCTCTATCTAGTAAATATATTGTGAAAGCACCTAAAAGTGCAAGTTATCTTGGACAGTCCGAGGTAAATGGTACTGATTGGCAGATGGTACATTATGAGTATGAAGTTTATGCACTGAGTGCAGGGGAGATAGAGATTCCTACTTTTGAGATCTCTTTTTCTGCTTCCATGGGTTATGGGCAGCCCAAAAAAGAGTTTGACCTACAGAGTGAATCTGTGCATTTTTCAGTGAAATCACCTAAAGGCATGAAGCCAGATCAGTTTGTACTTGTAACAGATAACTACACTCTCTCTTTTGAGTTGAAACCTGAAAAAAAGAGGCTTATAATTGGTGATGCAGTGGAATTTTCTGTGATACAAAAAGCCAATGCTGTGCCGGACATTTTACTTAGACCAATTCACTACAATTCAAATGCACAGATACGTGTTTACAACAAAGAACCGGAACTTAACAGTGAATTGAAAGGTAAGTATGATGTCTCCAGAATTGATCGCTTTACCTTTTTAGCTTCAACAGAGGGTAATGTAACGCTGCCTGCACAAGAATTTGTCTGGTGGAATACTGAAACAAAAGAAGTACAAAAAGAGAAAATACCTGAAATTACTTTTGAAGTTCTTCCTGATCCTCAGATAGCTTTAGATATAGAGAGTGCCAAAAAGAAAAGATTAGTAATAATTTTTACTTTAATTACTTCTCTGTTTTTGATTCTGTGGTATTTTATATCTCCTTTTCTAAAATCTGTATATATCAAATTAAAAAAAGAAAAAAAATTATCTAAAAATTTATATTCTTTAATTAAAGAGCTAAATCCATAGCAATTAATATGACTCTTAATAAAATAATTATAGAATAGATCAATGAATAAAATTAATGTTTACTATTTTTTAAAAAAACAAATTATCTTAATGATAGGGCTATCACTTATCCCTGGATTAGCATATATTTTATTGGGATGGATAAACAATATAATATACCCAGCATTGCTCTGGTATGGACTAATGTTGATTACTTCATTTTTTGGTTGGAAGCTTTATAAATACAATTTAAAACATATGACTTTTGCTGAATTAGACAGTTGGTATATTAATGTCAAAATATTTTTTTATGTCATATTTACTTTATGGACTTTGATTTTTGTTTTTTATGTTGATGAGTCAGAGTATAAATTACATTATATTGCAATATTTACACAAATAGCTGCTTCAGTTATTGCTTCAATAATATTGGTTTCTGATAAAAAGTTGTTTTTACCTATTATATCTTTAATGCTAACTTCATTGGTTATCTATTTTTCATCGATAGAGGAATCCTATGGCTATGTATTATCCTTTTTTACAATAATTTTAATGTTTGTCCTTTTGTACTCTTCAACACAAAGTTTTAATCTTCTTCAAGATAATTATTATAAAGCACAGTATGATCCTTTAACAGATCTATATAATAGACGTTATTTTATGGAATATATTGATCATCTTCTTTTTAGAATGCATTATCATGAAAAGTATGCTTATATTCTTTTAATTGACTTAGATTACTTTAAAACTATAAATGACACACTTGGTCATGAAGTTGGTGACAAAGTTTTAAAAGAAGTTTCAAGACGTATAGAGAGATACTGTGGTAAAGAGTATGTTGTCTCTAGATTAGGTGGTGATGAATTTACAATTGTAAGCCCTGAGTATAACAAGAGTGTTAAAAATATAAATACAATTGCATATGAATTTTCAACTGAGCTCTTAAATGTCTTAAAAAAACCATATTATGTCGATAAACATAGTCTTCATATATCTGCAAGTATTGGTATAAATATAATGGGTGGAGATAAATTTAAAGATGCTGAACAGTTTATTAAAGAGACAGATATTGCTATGTATGAAGCAAAATATAAAGGTAGAGATGGAATTGTGGTTTTTAATAATGCACTAGAAGTACGTGTTAATAAGCAGCTTGAGATAGAGAGAAAATTGCATTTTGCTTTAGAAAATAATGAAATTTTATTATCTTATCAGCCACAATTCAATCAAGAAAAAAAGATTATTGGAGCAGAGGTACTTGTGCGTTGGGAAAATTCAGATTTTGGAATTATTAGCCCTAAAGAGTTTATAAAAATAGCAGAAGAGACCGGAACCATAATTGATTTAGGAAAATATATAATTGATGAGGCCTTTAGTACATTAAATGAGTGGCAAATAAAAAATATTATGCTAAGTCAATTTTCAATCAATATATCCGTGAGACAGTTTTTTTACAGTTCTTTTGTAGAAGATATCAAAAATTTATTAAAAAAATTTCCAAATATTGAAACAAAAACAAAAATCATATTTGAAATTACAGAAACTCTATTTATTGAAGATATAGATAGGATCACTAAAATTATGAACGAATTGAGAGATTTAGGTATATTTTTCTCAATAGACGATTTTGGTACAGGATACTCTTCTTTAAGTTCACTTAGAAACATGCCAATAGATGAAATGAAAATAGATAGATCTTTTGTAGATAATTTAGGTAAACAAGAGTCAGATGAAGAGATGCTTGCAACAATTTTATCTTTAGCTAAAATATTTAATTTAAAAATAGTTGCTGAAGGGGTTGAGACTGAAGAACATTTTGATTTTCTTTTAAAACATGACTGTGACTATTTTCAGGGGTACTACTTTTCAATACCATTAATGAAAAATGAATTTGAGAAGTATTATTTAGAGTAGGTTGTCTCAATATGTTTTTCATTTATGAGTATAAGGCTATTTTGGTTTAAAAACTTAATAGTATTAATATGTATTGGATTGTTTTGAAGTTTAAATTTAAAGTTGGCTGCAAGATTGTCGATGGACTCTTGTGATATCTGATTGGCATCTTGTACAGTTGGTATAGATATCTCTTTTATTACTCGTACAAGTATATTTTCATGTACTTTCCATATACCAGAAGCTTCGATACGTAAATCTTTTATGTAAGATTGGTTTTTTTGTACAGAGACAAGCATAACCAGGTTAAAAGTATTGTTAGATTTTAAATTAACAAACTCTTTTTCAATAGTTCTTAGACCATCTTTTACAGATGTTGTAGTACTTTTCCAATTTGCGATCATTTGATCTTTCTCTACAGCATGAAGCTGCAATATTAGGATACTTATTACAATTAAAATTCTTCTCATTTATATAACCTCTTATCTATATCATCAGATAAGTATATTATAATGGCACTTGTTATAAAGTTTGCTTCTATTCCTACTTATTTATATATAGAACACTTTTCAATCCACACATAGGGTATTATTTTGAAATATATATTGTTACTATTTACTGGACTCATTTGGGGGTCTCAATATGTTCTTAACGCCATTGTTTTAGAAGATTTTTCAGCATTTGGACTAACTGCATGGCGTATTTTTATAGGTTTTGTAACTCTGAGTATACTTATACTTGTAATTCCAAGTCAAAGAAAAGAATCTTTAAATTTAAATAAAAATCTTTTTATACTATTGGCTCTTATTGGTCTTATGGAAGCTGCCATTCCTTTTTGGCTCATAGGTTATGGACAGATGCGCATAAGCTCTTCTGTTGCCGCCATAATTATGGGAATGATCCCTATGATTACACTTCTTCTTGAGCTTATAGTCAAAAAAGGGCATAAAACAACAGTTTATGAAGTCATAGGTATGTCTTTAGCTTTTGTAGGTCTAATAGTCCTTGTCAATCCATCAGCAGACGATTTTCACGGTTCTTTGACTGGATACTTAGCCATATTGGGTGCTGCATCTTGTTTTGCTATGGCTCTTATATTGATGGAGAAAATACCGAAAGAAGTCTCTACACTACACTCTACACGTTTTATACTTGGTTTTTACTCAATACCAATGATAATTTTATGGTTTTATGTAACAGATTCAATGCCAATAGATTCAAACAGTATTTTTGCGCTTATTTTTATAGGTGTCTTTTCTTCTGGAATAGTATATTTGATGTATTTAACTCTTATAAGAATTGCAGGACCAACTTTTACTTCATTGAGTAACTATATTGTTCCTCTTGTTGGTACATTTTTGGGAGTATGGTTCTTAAGCGAACCATTTACGCGAAATATTGCCTTCTCCCTAGTTTTTATAATAATAGGTCTTTTTATTGCCAATATCAATAAAAATAAAGTTAAATAAGCAGACTTATTTTTTTGTCCCGTGGTATGGTCTTGAGTAAGGCTGAACATAACCTTGTGTATCAAAGTCGTAACCAAATGGAACATAAGTGTATGGAAGTTGGTAGTAGTTAAATATTTTACTTGTCTTCTCCCAGCCCATTGCTTTTAATACTTCTGAAGAGTTAATACCAATACCAACATAAGCAACACGCTCTTTATCTTCTTCATTGTAGTTCTCATTTTCAGAGTAACCTCTTGTATAGTAACCAAGTTGTAACTCTAAGTACTTCATAGGCGTATTTTCCAGATCATCAAAGCCTGAAAATTTAAGTGCAAACAGATATTTCATCGAATTGTATTGTGTAAAGAAATCTACTTCTGCATTAAAGTCAGGAATATACTCTAAACGAAAATCAAGCTTTCTTTTAACTTCAGGATACTTCTCTCTTATGTAGTAAAAACCTGCACCAACAGAGTTTGCAATAAGATCTTCATAAGAAAAACCTTGTGTCTCAGAAAAAGAGTCTCCAACTTCCATAAGACCTTGAAAAACCCATGATGTTAGCGGTCCGTAAATTAGGGCATCATCATTAGACATACCCCAATACTCATACAGAGAAGAAAATCCAAGTGACCAAAGATAAGTAGAGTACATATGACCAAACTTGTCGGCACCACCATATTTTGTATCTTTACCAAACCAACCTTCATGTGCAAGTTTTGGAGTAACTGTAAAATAATCCCAAAAAGCAACTCCCCAGGCAGTAACTACAGTTGCACCAATAATATTAGTGTATATAACTCTATTTCTCAACTCTTCATCACTTAAAGGAGTTTCTGGTTTTAGTAAAGCTATCTCATACCATGTTCTCTCTTGAGTTAGTGCTGTTTCATTGTTATCAGAAATAGTAAAATTGTTTTGTGTTGTATCTATTTGACCACCGGCATAAAGGGAGATAGAAAGTGCTGGTATCAATAGTATTTTTTTAAGATTTTGCATATTGCTCCTTGATATTTGTTGATAAATTGATAGACATTATTTTACTTCTTGAGCAATTAAATGTATGGCTATTCCGTATGAGGAAGAGTTATTGTACTTAGTTAAAACTTTAAAGTTTCTTCCACCCATCCATATGTCATCATGTGTTCTGTTTCGTGTTTTTAAAAGATATGCCCTGGACTCATTAAAATGCTTTGTCGGCTTTACGCCAGCCTTGTATATGCTTTTAACAGCGATAGTACGTCTATGGCTTGTTTTGAGCTTTTTAAAGCGTTTTCCTTTAAACTTTGTGGGAACTACAACTACTCTTCCATTTTTCCAACCGTTCTTATGCATGAATGAAGCGATTGATCCTATGCAATCTTCAACATCCCAAGGGTCTGTCTTTCCATCACCATTAAAATCAGAACGGTGTTTACGTGCTATGGAAGGTACTTGCTGCACGCATCCCATGGCACCGGCAAATGATCCTTCAATTCTTCTGATGTCATAGCCTTTTTCTCTAGCAAACAAAAATAGGTGTTTAAGTTCTGATTTGAAGAACTTCTGCATACGATTCCGGTGAAAAGCGAGGGTAGCGAGGGCATCAAGTACAGAGTAGTCACCCGTATAGGTACCAAAACGGCTCTCTACACCTAAAAAACCGACTATGTAATTCATATCAACACCATAAACTCTTTCAGCTTTTTTAAGTGTGCGGTAGTACTTTCTTTTGAATCTTTTTGCTTCAGAAAATGTTTTAGGATTTACTACATGTAGTTTAAAACGTTCCCAAGACCCTACAGTTGTATTTTTTTTGAATTTGCCTGTGTATCGTGCAAGTGTATCTCTATCTAGTTTTGCAGACTTCATAACAGAATTCATATATGAACGTTTAAAATGGTATTTCTTTACCATCATGTTTATGAAAGATTTAACTTCTTGTTTGGCCATATAATTGTATTTTACAGGTGGTCTGTCATCGTTTGCCAATAGTAAAAATGGTATGAGTATTGTTAGTAAAATTAATTTAAAAATTTTCATTTTTTTCCTTTATCAATAATGCATCACGATAGATAGGTTCATCTATAAAACCATATTTATCATCCATAAATCCATTAATATTATTTGTTGAATTTAACTCAAAAATATCTTTTATATATGTAGCTCTCTCAAGTTCATATTTATTAATACCAAATATTTCATTTGCAATTAAAACTTGTTTCGGTCCCATGCAAGCTTTACTCTCAAAGCCCATCATCTTTTCATGTTCACACCATGCTTTAAATGTATGGGTATCGTTATACTCTTGAAACATGAAAGATATAGGGTGAATACCAGCACTCTTTGCATCTACTAAAAACTTTGACAAGATGTAATCTATAGTTGGATTATTTACTCTTACTATAGATTGAGGTAAACCAAGAGAGGTCAGCAGATCGAGTATGCCTAGATTTGCAGTTGTAAATCTTTCATCTATTCTAAGTTTAGATAAATTTTCAAATGCCTCTTTTGTCTCTAGTGATATATGTAACTCTTTATCTTCTTTTAACAGTGTTAGAGCTTGAGAGATTTCATTTTGATCTTTAACTTTAGAGAGGCGAATTGCATCAAAGTCGAACTCATTTAAAAACTTTATCTCTTCATAACCACCTGAATTTAAAGGGTTTGTACGAACAATTATAAAAGAGTTGTTTTTATTTTTATTATGAGATAAAAAATTAGCTATATTCTCAAGTGCCTCTCTCTTTCTAGAAGGTGCTATTGCATCTTCTAGGTTAAGAGTGATCATATCGGCATTGCTTCTGGAGATATTGTTTAAGTGATTAAGATTTAGAGGATTCAACATCATGTTTGAACGCCTCTTATTTGTAGCAGAAGATATTTTTTGTTTAGATGCGAAACAGGCATCTTTCTCGTTTATATTTGAAAATATCATATATCTTCTTATGCTCTATGAGCTTGACATTTTCTTCTGCCGTAGAACCATCCTTCTTTGTATTCGGAGTCATTGTTGTATAGGTCGGAACTTTTCATATATTTACCTTTTGCAGTTGAACATCCATCATTCATACCTGTATGAAAAGTTGGACCTTTTTGAGATACATCAATATTTTGATTGTAATATTTATTTGAAAGTGCACCAACGCTTGTGTTTACATCAGCTGCGGGAGTAGTAACTACCGGTTCTGGTTCTGGTGTTGGAGCAGGAACAGGTACAGATGTCGTTGCACAACCTGAGAGAAATATCATTAATGTGGTAGCAGTAGTCATCACTATATGCTTTGTTTTTATCATATTTATCCTTGTTAACATACATTTTAACTCAAATGATATAATTGCATACTTATTCTTAAAGGAACAAATATGAGAATTTTTAATCTTGTAGCTATTCTTATGCTTTTTAGCCAAATTATTTATGCCGAAAACAATATGACTGAGGCACAAATAAAAGAACTTGATAAAAAAAGTAAAGTACATCCCCTAAGTAAGACCAAATTTTGGGTTACTCGTGATAACGGAGATCAGTATGAGATGGATTTACTTGGAAAAAATTTTATAGTAGTCTCACTTAGAGAAAAAGGTGCGGATGGCTTACTATATGCTGTAGATAAAGATGGCTTGGTTTGGTGGGCAGCAGAAATTTCTTCTGGAAAAATGGGTCATGAAACACCATCTAGTATATATCCTATGTTATTTAAAAAAAAGAAACATTCCTCTTCAGAGTATGAAAGTTCTAGTGGTGTAAACAATATGGACTTAAGCTTATGGTTTACATACCGTGGTCATGCAATACATCTAGGCAATCCAAATGCACCATCACATGGATGTATTCATGTGGGAAGAAAAGGAGCACAAACACTTTTTGATTGGGCAAATACAGATACTAAAATTGTTATTACAAGAGAGCGTTACATAGATTTTGTGCGTGATGATCTTGCAAAAGTAGGATATAGAGCAGAAGATGCACCTAAAAGAATTAAAAAATATTTGAAGGAAAATCCTCCTCTGGAAGTGCTTGATATAAATGAAACAAAAGAACTATTTTAGTTTTTTAATTAATTGATTTTTAGATACAATCAATGACTATTCTAAACGTAAGGTATATATATGAATATAATTAAATCTCTTTTGGTAATTTTACTTTTTACTCAAGTAATTTTTGCCAATGAAAATGTTCCAAAGACAGAACAAAAACAGTTAAATAGAGCTAGTAATGTTACACCTTTAAGTAAAACAAAATTTTGGGTAAAAAGAGATAGTGGTGAAGAGTATGAGATGGATCTTCTTGGTCAAAACTTCATAGTAGTATCTCTTAGAGAAAAAGGTGCTGATGGTTTACTGTATGCTGTAGATAAAGATGGTTTGGTTTGGTGGACATCGGAAATAGCTTCTGGTAGAAAAGGTCATGAAACGCCATCTAGTATTTACCACGTATTGTTTAAAACAGAAAAACATTCATCTAAAGAAAATCCTAGTCCAAGTGGAAGAAACAATATGGATTTAAGTCTCTGGTTTACATATCAGGGGCATGCAATACACCTTGGCAATCCAAATGCACCGTCACATGGATGTATTCATGTTGGAAGAAAAGGTGCTAGAGCTCTTTTTGACTGGGCAAATGAGAAAACACGAATTGTAATTACAAGAAAACACTACTTGCCTTTTGCACGTAAGGATCTTGCAAGAGATGGATATAAACCAACGGATGGACCTAAACGTATTCAAAATTATTTAAAAACTATTATTAAGAATGAGACGGTAAAGGTCAATGATTAAAAATATTTTTTTATTTGTCCTGCTTACTGTTTCTGTATTGGCAAGGCATGAAGCTGTACCTGTAAAGAGTTGTCATGCTTTCAATAATATGAAGCATACAAAAAATTCACATCATATAGTTTTAGATTTAAACCATAAATATACTATTCTTGATCATCATAAAGGACAGTATTTACTACTTTTAAAAGGTGAACAACCTGCACAACGATGGGTAGATGAATCTTGTTTTGAAGAAAAAGAAAAGCAAGTATTGAAAATTAAAAAACAAGACAGTTATGTTCATAAAATAGACACGGAGTACTTAACCACTCCTGACAAAAGAGAACATAATATTTCTGAAATATCTAAAAATAATATTTTAGTACTCTCTTGGCATAATTCATTTTGTGAAACAAATAGAAATAAAAAAGAGTGCAGAAGAGATCTTTTTTCTCTGTTTCGATCAAAACATAGGGAAAATAATTTTGTACTTCATGGTTTATGGCCACAGCCCAAAAATAAAATATATTGTAATTTAGACAGAAAATACATCACCATGGATAAGTATAGACATTGGAATAAACTTCCAGATTTACTTTTAAGACCAGATACCAGGTCTAAACTTGAAAAAATAATGCCAGGTATGGTCTCTTCTTTACATAAACATGAGTGGATTAAACATGGGACTTGTTTTGGTTTAAATGCAGATAAATATTTTTCTGAAGCTTTATCTTTAACACAAGAGTTTTATGACTCAGATGTGAGTAAATATATTAGTAATAATATTGGAAAAAGAGTCTCTATTGATAAGATTAGAATAGAGTTCGATAAAAGTTTTGGTGAGGGTACAGGTAAAAGTGTTGAACTTAGATGTAGAGATGGTTTAATAACTGAACTTTGGCTTCACTTGGGTGAAGGGAAAGATGGTTTAGGTTCAAAACTTAAAAATGGAAAACAGAGTAAAAAAACTTGTCAAAGAGGAATTTTAGATAGAGCTGGATATGTCGAGTAAAGTAGATGTTCTTGAAGCTTTAAAATACTCCAATGTTTTTCTTACAGGTGGAGCAGGCGTTGGAAAAAGTTATATAACTAACGAAGTTATTGTAGATTTTCGTAAACGTGGAAAACAAGTAGTATCTTTAGGCTCAACAGGTGTGTCGGCAGTTAATATAGGTGGATTTACTGTACATAGTTTTTTTGTTTTTGGAATTGCTTCAACTTTTGAAGAGTTAAATCAAAGTGATAAAAGAGCAAAAAAACGTTTGATGGACTTGAAAAAAGTTTTAAAAGCAACAGATCTCATAATTATAGATGAAATATCGATGGTAAGTACAGTATTGCTAGATATGATAGCTTATAGATTAAATAACTACGGGTACTTAGGCAAAGTTCTTTTTGTGGGTGACTTTTTTCAGTTACCACCTGTTCAAAAACATGTAAATAGATCAGATGTTTTTGGAGATAAACTTTATGCATTTGAAAGCATGGCATGGGATAGATTTGACCTTACTGTCATTGAACTTACAATTATGAAAAGAACAGCAGATGCAGAGTTTACACATATTCTTTCAAAAGTAAGAAAAGGGGAGTGTGATGAAGAGGTTATCTCTTTCATGCAAAAATTATGGAATAGCAATACTTTAGATAAAGATCCAACTTACCTTTATGGTCGAAACTTAGAGGTTGAGCAGACAAACAGAGCAAAACTAAATGAGCTTGAGAGTGAAGAGACTATACTTTTCGCAAATATAGAAATGTTTGGAAGAGTTCATGAAAAGAAGTTAGCAGGTTGGAAAAACATGCTTCCAATTACAGAACAGCTAACCCTAAAAGTTGGAGTGCCAATACTTTTTACAGTAAACAAATGGGGTAAGTTCGTCAATGGAGAGAGAGGTATACTTAGAACCATTGAAGATAATCATCTCATTGTCGAAAAAGAGAATGAATTTGTAAGAGTAGAAAGACATGACTTTGATCTACTAGATATGGTAGTAAAAGATGATGGAACTGTTGAGACAATGTCACAAGCTACACTTTCACAATTTCCGTTAAAACTGGCATATGCTGTTACAATACATAAATCTCAAGGTATGAGTATAGATAACTTAGTATGTAATGTAGACAATATTTTTGCCCCAAGTCAATTTTATGTAGCTATATCTAGAGCCATAGACCCTAAAAAATTAAAAATAGATTTTAACAAAGGTGATTTAACTCAATACCTAAGTCGAGTTATACATGTAGATAGTAGAGTTGTTGAGTATTATAAAAATTTACGTACATATTAAACATAAATATATTGGAATTTAGGTATAAATTATCTCTTTTTTTAAATATAATATATTGAGGTTTTCATGGTAAATAAATCTACTGATAAAAAGAGGTTCTTCTTTTCTCTCTCTAGAACAACTGTTATTGTCATGCTGGCGGCATATTACGCTTTTGTTCTTAACTATCCTCTTCTTATTCACTTTTATAGTTTAGCTATAGATAGTGGCACTATATTTGCTATTTCTGGAGGGGTAGTACTTATGCTGGCGTTTATAGTTGTATTTACTATTTTATCTCTGCCATATATATTTAAGCCTTTTATGATCTTTTTAACTTTAGTCTCTTCTTTTGCACTTTATGGTGCAGCTAAATATAATGTTATCTACGATTATGACATGATTGTAAATATATTTGAAACGAATACCTCAGAAGCTGTTAGTTACCTTTCGCCATCTTTGCTAATATTTATTTTTTTAACAGGCATAGTACCAGCACTATTTCTCTTTTTTATAAAAATCAAGCCATCAAAATCAATACTTAAAGGTATTCTTAATCGTATACTTTTAATAGCGGTTGCATTACTTTTACTTGCCGGTATATATACTTTGTATTACAAAAGTTATGCGTCAGTTGGAAGAAATAATAGTTACTTAAATAAGATGATAAACCCATCACATTTTTACTATACAGTCAAATATTTAAAGAAAAAATATTTTACAAAAAAGTTGAAGTATTTGGAGTTAGGAAAAGATTCTAAACTTGAAGAGGCTAAAAATAAAAAACCAACTTTAATGGTTTTAGTAGTAGGTGAGACGGCTAGGGCACAAAACTCAGCATATAACGGGTATGAACGTGACACGAATCCATACACTAAAGATCTCGGTATCATAGCCATACAAGATGTTGCGAGTTGTGGTACTGCAACAGCAATCTCTCTACCTTGTATGTTCTCAAATATGCCAAGAAAAAAGTATAATCGGGAACGTGCAAAAGAGCAAGACAATGTTTTGGACATACTAACACATGCTGGAGTTGATGTCTTATGGAAAGATCATAATGGTGGAGATAAAGGTGTCGCAAAAAATTTAAAAAAGATCGATATTCCTATGAATGATGATCCTGAATCATGTAAAGATAACTCTTGTTACGATGAGGTACTGTTGGAAGGTTTAGATAAATATATAGAGTCAAACAATAAAGATAAACTAATTGCACTTCATATAGCGGGTAGTCATGGTCCTACTTATTGGCTACGGTACCCAAAAGAGGCAGAACACTTCAGACCATCGTGCGATAGAAGTGATATAGATAAGTGTACGGATGAAGAGTTAACCAATGTATATGACAATACATTAGTCTATACTGACTACTTTTTGTCAAAAACTATAAAATTACTCCAGGAGTATTCTGACAAATACAATGTTGCTCTTATTTATCTCTCAGATCATGGAGAATCTCTTGGAGAAAAAGGTTTCTATCTGCATGGTAGTCCATACTTTATGGCACCTATATACCAAAAAAGAGTGCCTTGGTACTTGTGGATGTCAAAAGAGTATGCCAAGGCAAAAGGAATTAACCAAACTTGTTTACAAGAGAAGGCAAAAAAAGGAAATTATTCACACGATAATTTTTTCCACACTTTGTTAGGTTATTATGGAGTAGATACAAAAGTTAAAGATAGTAATTTGGATATTATTGAGAGTTGTAAGTAGTATTTAAATTGAGTTATTGGGAAACTATTTGTAGTTTTCCCAATTTTTTTATTGTTATGTATTGTTCTTTAATTGTTACAATATCTCCATCTAGCTCCATCATGTTGTACTCATTATCTAGATCTATATCTAGCTGATTTGGTACTTTCCCATAAAAATTTCCAATTTTTTTAATGAATGACATTGGAGTAAATATAAAAAACTTTCTTTTATTAAATAGCATAAAGGGAGTCATAATTAAATGTGTTGGCAGTAGAAGAATAAATGCTAAGATATACTTTAACGCACCATCTTTTAACCATCCAAACCTAAATGTTTCTGAAAGTAATATATGCTGAAGATCACCAATGTTCCCCGCAGAAAAGAGAAAAATTTCATTATTTAGTTTAAAATAATCATGCTTATCTATTTTAAGTGATTCTTTCTTTGATAATTTGTCTAAAACATAGTCAATTTTTGGTGATTTATGTATTTTGGCAATAACATTAAAGGAACCTGTGGGATTGAGTATAAAAATTGGTATATGTTGTAAGTTGCATATATGTTTGAGTACTCTTCTAATAGTTCCATCACCACCGTTAATAATAATATAGTGATACTCTTCAATATTTTCATGCTCGATAAGTGCAGATAACTTTATAGATGTTATATCTAAAGAGTCATGTTTAAGTACTTTACCAATAGAGAGTATTTTCATTTATATCCTTCGAGCAATATCTTAGCACTTAATAGTTTAAAATCTTTTAATTAATGAGTTAAAAACTTTGATTTATACTTAATAAAAAATATTTCATTAGGTATAATAGTAAATATGAAAATTAAAAATCAAAATGATCTAGATAAACTTATTATTTGTAATAACTGTCACACTTTACACGAAATACATGCTATTAAAGATGGAAATAGTGCTTGCTGTACTGAATGTAAATCTGTTTTGTACCGTTATGATTCAAAACTTATTGATAGAGCGTTGTCTTTAAGTATTACAGGTTTAATCTTTTTTATTTTAGCAAATTTTTTCCCACTCATTAGTCTAAATATGCTTGGTAATGAACAATATATCTCTTTACCTGAAACTATTATGGCTCTATTTGAAAATGGATTTTTTCTAGTTGGTATACTTTGTGCTTTTTTAATATTTATATTTCCACTTATGGTATTTGTTATAAATATTTTACTCTACACATTATTAAAAATGAAAAAAGGGAAAGATGTTACTAAAAACCTGTTAATACTTTTGTCACATATAAGTCCGTGGAGTATGGCAGATATATTTTTTATAAGTATTTTAGTTGCATTGGTAAAACTTGCAGCATTTGGACAGATACATATTGGAGTCTCATTGTGGGCATTAATGGCTTTTGTTCTTATAGATATTTATATAACTAAAAGCATAAATAAATCTGAATTGTGGATGTTGCGTGATAAAATTTTAATAAAAGGTGAGAATAAGCATTGATTGAAGTAGATGAAGAAAAACTTATTAGCTGTCCTGTTTGTGACGCTGTAAATATTGACGAAGGAAAAAACAATAAATGCAGACGTTGTGACTCTTCTATTTATAAACATAAAAAATTCAATACTGAAAAGTCTTGGGCTTTTTTAATTACAGCAATCATAGCTTATATTCCTGCAAATATTTATCCTATGTTAATAACATCTGCTTTTGGAAATCGTGATGGAAGTACAATACTTGGTGGTGTAGTACTGCTTTGGGAGTTAAAATCATACCCAGTTGCAATAATTATTTTTATTGCCTCTGTACTTATTCCGATTATTAAATTTCTTATATTGATTTATTTGTTAATTAGTGTAAAATACCCTATTGGAAAAGATAAAAAAATAAATAAACATAAATTGTATCATTTGACAGAAATAGTTGGACCATGGTCCATGATAGATGTCTTTGTTGTTGCCATACTTGCAGCACTAATACATCTCTCTTCTATAGAGATACTTGCAGGTACAGCAGCAACAGCATTTGCAATATCTGTATTTTTCACACTTTTAGCAGCACATGCTTTTGATACAACACTTATTAAGGAAAACAAGTAAATGGAACAAAACATACCAGATATAAAAGAGTCATCTAAATTTAACTTCATAACATCTATTTGGATAGTCCCTTTTATAGCTCTTATTATTGCAGGTTGGTTGGGCTATCAATATTTTGCAAGTCGTGGTCAAGAGATTAAAATAATATTTCCTACAAATGAAGGTTTAGTAGCTGGACAATCTGTACTTAAATTTAAAAATGTACCCGTAGGTAAAGTTACTAAAATATATGTAGATAAAGAGAGTACAGATATTGTAGTAATTGTACGTATGAATTCTGAAAGATCTACACCATACTTGACAGAAAATGCAAAATTCTGGATAGAAAAACCAAGAGTAGGTATAGGTGGCATAAGTGGGCTAGATACATTAATATCTGGGACTTATATAAATATACACTCAACAAAAGGTGGAAAGATAAAAAGAAGAAAATTTATAGGATTGACTCAACCCTATAGAGATACAATGAGAGGTGAGTACTTTCACCTTATAACTTCAACTGGAGATAATGTTAGTGTAGGAATGCCAATATATTATAAAAATATAAAGGTGGGACAGGTTGAGTATGTCTATTTGTCTTTAGATAAAAGAGCAGTTGATGTAATAGTGTTTATAAATAAGCAGTATGCCTCTTTAGTTAGAAATGATTCAAGGTTTTGGATTAAGTCAATGATGAATATAGATTTTGCAAAAGGAAACTTTGATGTAAATCTTGCACCATTTAATTTTATGTTGCAAGGTGGGATTGTCTTCTCTTCAGGAAAGAAAGGAAAAGGAAAAGTTTCTAAAAATAAGATTTTCCCAATATATAAAAGCAAAACACATGCAGAGAGCATGACTATAGGTGCTGTTCCTAAAACATTAAGAAACTTTACATTAAATACTACTATGAAAACATCAAATCTTAGAGAGATGTCTCCAGTAAGATTTTATGGATATGAAATCGGTTGGGTAGATAGTCTAGATATAAATTACAATAGCAAGATACATAAAATGGAAACAAAAATTGTTATATCAATTGATACTTCAATATTTAAAGATAAAAATGAAAAGAATGTAACAGGATTGGTAAATTTATATAAAGCAGTTGATGCAGGTATGAGAGCTAAGTTAGATGCTCTTGATCCAATATCTGGTATGATGTTTATAGATCTTACTTTTGATCATAAAGATACTGATTCAAAAGGTATTGTAAATTATGATGACTATAACGAAATGCCAATGCTTCAAACAAGTACTTCTGGTATTATGGATAGTATTGGAGTCATTATGAAAAAAATTGAAAGATTACCTTTAGATAAGTTAGTAAATTCTTTAAATGATGTCATAAATGAAGCATCTGAACCAATAGAAAATGCTAATGAAATGTTAATTGAACTTAAAAAGTCTGCTAAAAATGTTTCAGATATGACAAGTAATAAATCATTTAAAACAATGCCAAATGAAATGAATAAAGCTATTAAAGAGTTGACTAAAACAATAAGAACTACAAGAAAAGTAGTAAATTCTTATGGTGAAGATTCTATGTTAAATGAGCAGCTATCTTATACCCTTGAAATACTTACTAAAACATCAAAAGAGATGGAAGTATTTTTAAGAATGTTAAACAGAAAACCAAACTCACTTATTTTTGGAGATTAGAATTATGAAATTAAAATTATTGTTTGCAACTATTGCAATGTTTCTACTTAATGGATGTATAGGGAGTTCGAACTACTATGTCTTGTCAGTAGCATCTCAACCAACTTCTGTTTACACAAATACACATAGAGTCATTGGTGTGGAGAAGATAACTGTACCGGGTTATCTATACAAAAGACAAATCGCTATAGCAAAATCTAATAGTCAAATAGAGTATGTCTCTGGTTCTGAGTGGGGTGAAGATCTAAATGAAGGCTTAACAAATAGACTTATATATTTTCTTCAAAAAAAGTTTCGTGAGCCAAGAGTTTATGAGTATCCTTGGAATTTAGATAAGCATCCGACACAGAGAGTAAAAGTACAAATTACTCGTTTTATAGCTTATGGTGATAGAGTATATCTAGATGCAAATTGGGAGATTAAAGACCGTTCAAATAGAAGTAGATCAAGTCTGTTTTCTACATCTGTACCAACCTCTGCTGGAAATGTATCAAGTATAGTCTCTTCCATGAATATTGCTTTTGGACAATTAGAAGAGTCCATTGCTAAGGGAATTAAATCTTTTTAAACAGGTTTGAGTGTTAGAACTCAAACCCTCCGCCTTTTCCTTTACTCATGCTGTCATATACAGATTTAACAAATGTGTCTCTAAGTTCACAGTTTAGTATATCTTTGCATTTCAGACATGAGTTAATCTCATGAGATAATTGGCATTTTTCAACTTCAACTCTTTTTTGTTTAAGTAAAATTTGCCACTCATCCAGTACCTCTTCACTCATTATGCATTTTCTTTGTATGTAGCTTTTAATTTGTTTATTTCATAATTTGAACCAAAGAAACAAGGGCTTGTGTCATGTGGATGTGATGGAACTAAGTTCATAAGTCTTTGACCTTTGTCATCAACTGCCTGACCTCCAGCTTGTTCATATATAAAGGCAAACGGAATTACTTCAAACAGTTGTCTAAGTTTTCCATTTGGTACATCACTTGTACCTGGATAAGAGAACATACCACCACCTTTTATAAGTATCTGATGAAGGTCTGGAACCATACCACCAGAGTATCGAAGTCTGTAACCTTCTGCAAACAGTTCATCTATAAATGTTTTATGATATTTGGCCCAATTTTTTTGTGTTCCACCTGGAGAATTCAGTTTACCTTTTTCATTCAATGTAATATCTTTAGAGATAAGGTTGAAAAAACCATCTACTGCACGGTAATGTTTAGGTTTTGAACCTTTAACAGCTGTCATAAGCTCTATTCTCGGACCATACACAACATATGCAGATGCTACAAGGTTTTGAGCAATTAACTCACCCTCATAAACACCAAAAATTGAACCAACAGATAGATTAACGTCAGCTAAACTAGAACCATCAAGAGGGTCATAACAAATTGTATATTTACCATCATCATGAAGATGTAAAACACCTTCTTTCTCTTCGCTCACAAGAGATTTAACTAAACTTACGTCTTTAAAAGCCTCTTCTATAATATAGTCACTTTTTACATCTAGTTTAAGTTGATCTTCTCCTGAAGAGTTTGATGTATCTGTATACCCTAGATCCTCATTGGAAATTGCATGGTCTATTTTAATTGCTATATCTTTTATGGTGTTAAAAATTGTTAACATATGATTCCTTAACTATATTTCTTTAGCATTATTATTGATCCACTCAATAATTTCTGCATCGTTGTTTAAATTTAAAATATCAATACTTGTAGGTATATTGTACTTGCTAATGTCTATTGAATCGTCTATAGCAATAGCTTCTGAACATGAAAAGTAACTCTCATCAATTTCGTTTCTAAATATGGCAATACGAGGTAAAGGAAGAGTTTTTAAACCCTCAACGAGTAAGATGTCAAAATCACTTATCATATCAATAATATCATCTAGAGTTTTAGTTCTTTGAGAAAAAAATGTAGTTCTTTCTGGAGAAGTAATGACAACTTCTGCACCAGTTTTAGTGAACCTGTCACTATCTTTACCTTCAACATCAAATACAGCTTTATTTTTAGGATCATTTTTAATGATTGCTACTTTATTGTTTTCAATAAGTATTTTTGATAATTTTTCAACAATAGTTGTTTTACCAGAACCAGATGGGCCAGTAAAAGCTACAGCTCTTCGAATATTCACTTTAAAACCTTTAATTATATATTTGCTGATTATACATTAACCTTTATTGAATCTATGTTAAAATCATTGCAATCATATAAGGGGTTGATACTCTATGCATAAATTAATATTTCTAATAACAGCGATTTTTCTATTACTTGGTTGTAGCAGTAAAGAAAATAAGATTTTTTTTGACAAATATGAAAAAAATTTGGATTATCATACTCAATTACAAAAAACTGAAAAAACAAAGTTGGTAGATGGAAATTTTTCTAAAACATTGTTGACGGCAACATATCTTTTTAAAGATGATACCGATCTGAAACAAAAAGATGATAAAAGAGATGAAGAGTTTATTGTAGGTATTTATGTTGATGGTGATGATGGATCTTTTGAAAGTGAAGAGTATAATTTAACACTTAATGGAAAAAGTCCTAAATTTGTTAAAGTATTGAAAAAAGATGATCCACTTTTAAAAACAATTTCATTCAAGTCTGAATGGACAAAGTTTTATCTTTTTAAATTTGAACATGTAAATGCGAAGAGATTTAATTTGGTTTTCAATAGTAAAACTTATGGAAAAGGTTCTTTAAACTTTGCAAAAGTTGCAAAGTTTGTATTTTCTGGTGAAACTATTTAGTTTATCTAAACCTATCTGTTTTTGTAGGATTTGTTAAAGTTTTTATGAAAGGCAGAAGGCGAGTAGGTTTACCAAGTTTATTCATATATATAACATAATTTGTAAGTACTTTTTTGCCATACTCTCTTGCTTCAACATTGTCTATTTTTTCCATACTTAGGTAGGGTTCAAATGCACCTTTTCTAAAGTAATGCTTTTGACGTATTAATCTTTTTGTAAAACCAATTCCTCCATTGTACGCATAAGCTACGAAAAGAGGGTGGTAGAGCCATTTATTTAAGTAGTCTAAGTGATGATCAGCATATTCAATAGCTTTTTTTGGTTTAAATATATCATCATAATCAATACGTTCACCTCTCTCTTTAGCTACATGGTCAATGAGAAAAGGCATAAATTGCATCATACCAAGTGCAAATGAACGTGAAACAGATGCTGGAACAAAACGACTCTCTTGTCTGGCAATAGCATAAATAAGTGCTTGTCTCTCTATGCTAAACTTTTTCATAGTACTTCTATAAGGAAGTGGGAAATAAGATTTTGTATAGTTACATGCTCTAGCTTTTAAATATGTATGCATTCCAACAGTTGCTTTAGATTCACAAGATTCAGCTAAATTTTCAAGATCAGTAGATGGAAGATTCATCTTCTCTTTTATTTTAGCCCAGTGAATAGGGTTGGTCTCATCAATGCGAAAGATCGAATTTTTACTTATATGTGGTGTAATAATTGTTCTTGGATACTTACTATTTGTCATGTCTGCAGCCAAAAGAGTATACATATTTATGTGGTAACTTTTAAGTAAAGAAGTTAAGTATCTCTTTTTCTTTGTTACTTTGTATAACCAAAAAAGACACTTATCTTTTTCCCAACGATCTTCATACTGATTATATGCAGCAGAAAAATGTTGAGCAGCTTTTGAAAGTTGATTCTTTTGTACCATCTTTATTGCATAAGAAAATGATTTATTTGCATTTGCTCTTTTTGTCCAATCTGTTTTTGTACGCGTAACAGGTGGTTTTCTTGTTGGTATACTTGCAGTCAAACCGGTCTTCTTTTTGTAAGAGACTTTTAGTTTTTTATTTAAATACTTAGCCTCTTTTATAATACTTTTAGCTTGAGATGCCGTTGTACTCTTTTGGTTGAGAAATCTCCAAATATAATAATCTTTCTCAACAGAAAGTGGCATATTTTTTACTTTACTGTAAGAGAATGTTTTAGCATTGAGTGCTAAACTTCCCGTTACTAAAAGTAAAGTGATAAATATGATTTTATTCATATTATTAACCAAGTAATGCACGCATCATAAATGTATCAAAAAATTGAAGACCCAAAATAATTACAAGTGGAGTTAAGTCTAACCCTCCCATAATAAGAAAAGGCATTTTCTTACGTACGAATGCATAAACAGGCTCTGTAAGTCTATTAAGTGTCTGTACAATAGGATTTGAAGGGTCAGGTCTAACAAAACTCATAAGAGCCGATATTATAACAATCCAAATATAAATTGTAATTACTGTGTGAAGAAGTTGAACGATGGAAAAAATTAGTGCATTCATGATGCTACCTCCAATATATATGATTTGATAAGCGGATAAATATCCGATAACTCCGGACCTTTATCTGCACCTGTAAGTAAAATTCTGAGTGCTTTTAGGCAACTATCCTCTTCTAATTTACTCTCTTTTAAAATATAAGATTTAAATTCATCAAAAGTATAAATCATAGGTGCTTCTTGTATGATTTTTTCAAGTATTCTCATCTCTTTGGCAAATGATCCTTCGAAGTTTTTGCCTGTAAATATAGGTCTTATTTTTGCTTCTAACTCTTTAGTTGTAGAAACTTCTTCCAAATACAATTTAGCTAATTTACCAATATTTTCATCTGCAAATCCAAAAACTGTAGATAAATCTCTATTGTTTATGTTTTTTAAATGTTCTCTATTTATAAAACGTAGTTTATCTATGTCTAATTTAACAGGTGATTTATCTATATTTTCAAGATTAAACCAATCAATGGCATCAGGCAGGGTAAAAACTTCTTTTGGAACATTTTTATTGCCAAGGAGTATAAGATAGTTAATTATTGCATCAGGTATAAACCCCTCTTTTAGTAACCATTTTACAAAATATCCATCATCACTCTGAGATAATTTTTCACCTTTAGAGTTCAATATTGCAGGTAGATGTATGTACGTTACTTCTGCATCATATCCAAGTTCACTCTTAATATGTTTTTGTTTAGGAGTATCTAAAAGATGTTTATCTGTTCGAATAATGAAATTCACACCAGAGATCATGTCATCACAGGCAGAGGCAAAGTTTTGTGTTGGCATACCAGCTGAGTCTAAAATGACAAAATCTTCATCTTGATTTTTTAAACGAACAACAAAAGGTTTTCCACTCTTCTTTAACTTTGCAGACTCATCTTTAGATCTCTTTTTGCAGTTATTATGACATGGAAAATCAATATTATCATTATTATTTTCTTCTTCATTGTTTAACTCTTCTTGAGTACAAGTACATATAAAAGCTTTATCTTCTTCTAAAAGACGAATAGCCAATGTTTGATGCATATGTATATGCTCACTTTGATGAAAAACACTCTCATGATTTAAAGCAAATTTTTCAAGTATTTGCATAAATTCTGTGTCTTTTCCCTCTATGTTCTTTTCTTTATCTATATCGTCCATACGTATAAGAAAAGGTTCATTTTTTTGTTTTGCAACAATGTAATTTAAAATTGCCACACGTAGGCTTGCAATGTCCATATCTACGGTAGGTGAGGGTGCAAATCTTAACATATAAGCTCCATGGTTATTTATCTAAAATGATATTATAGACTTTTATATTGAAAAGCCTATTAAAAAATAAATTGAGAGTTTAATATAAATTTTAACTCTCAATTATTATGCCTTTATTTTAGCTTTTCAGCTACTAGTTTATTGACAACTTGCGGGTTGGCTTTTCCACCTGTAGATTTTAAAACTTGACCAACAAAAAAGCCTAACAATTTTGTGTTACCAGCTTTGAATTTAGCTACATTATCTGGATTTTTTTCAATTATATCATCAATAATAGGTGAAATAATCGCAGGATCACTTATCTGTATTAGTCCTTTAGCTTCAACTATTTCAGTTGGATTTTCTCCAGATTGAACCATCTCTTCAAATACCTGTTTTGCAATTTTAGTTGAGATAGTCTTATCATCTATCATACTAACAAGTTCTGCTATTTGATTTGTACTAAAGTTAAGATCTTCTAATGATTTTATTTTGAGCTCTCTAGCAACATCATTACTGACAATATTTGCCAATATTGCTAAACTGCTTTGACTCTTTAAATCAAATGCTGCTTTCTCATAAAAACTTGAAAGTTGTTCATCTCGTGCTAAAGTATTGGCTATTTCACTATTTAATTTAAATTCATTTATATATTTATCAAAAAGTAGTTGTTCCTCTTTTGTCATTGGAACTACATCACCATCTATCTGCTCTTTTTTTACTTTTACTGTTTCAGTTTTCTTTACTTTTTTCTTGCCCCAAGAGTCTTTAAGTCCTACAATTTTGTTAAATACAGGTTTTTCATCTCTATAGTCAACAGGATCAGCATAAAAATACCCTTGTCTTTCAAATTGAAATCTCTCATCAGGCTTTTCTGTGATGACAGCAGGCTCAATAAGTGCATTTTCAATCACTTTTAGTGAATCTGGATTGATGTCTTCAAGACCTTCAGGTGCTTCCTCTTTAAAGAGTCTGTCATAAACTCTTACTTCAACTTCTTTGGCACTCTTAGCCTCTACCCACTGAATAGCACTTTTAACTTTTATGCCACTAGTGTCTGAACCACTTTTTGATTCTGGGCTATATTCAGCTTTTATCTCAACAATATTTCCTTCAGCATCTTTTATAACCTCTTTACATGTAATGATATAGGCATGTTTAAGACGTACAGGTTGCTCAGGCGTAAGACGGAAGTAACCTTTTGGAGGATTCTCATTAAAGTCATCTCGCTCTATGTAGATCTCTTTTGAAAAAGGTAAAGCTCTGCTTCCATTTTTAGGCACATCATCTGGATAATACGAAGATTCAAGCTCTTCATCACCATCATAGTTCTCTATGGTCACTTTTAATGGATCTAGCACACACATAACACGTGGTACTTTTTTATTTAAGTCATCTCGTATACAAAATTCAAGTTGTGCAACATCTACCATAGAGTTTGCTTTTGCAACACCTATCTGTTCACAAAAATTTAAAATAGATTCTGGAGTGTAACCTCTTCTTTTGTATCCTGCAATTGTAGGTAAACGAGGGTCATCCCAGCCAGAAACGCGTCCACCTTCAACGAGTTCTAAAAGTTTTCTTTTACTCATAACTGTATAGTTAATACCAAGTCTTGCAAATTCATATTGATACGGTCTTGGTGGCGTTAAATTTAAAGTGTCAAGTACCCAATTGTATATATCTCGGTTGTTTTCAAACTCTAAAGTACAAAATGAGTGAGAAATTCCTTCAGTATAATCCGATAAACAGTGAGCAAAGTCATACATAGGGTAAATTGACCAAGTATCTCCAGTTCTAAAATGATGAGCATTGCGTATTATTCGATATAAAAGTGGATCTCTCATTTTCATATTGGCCGCAGACATGTCTATTTTGGCTCTAAGAACATGTGTTCCATCTTCAAATTCACCATTTTTCATACGTTCAAAAAGATTTAAATTTTCTTCTACAGAACGTTCAGCATATTTACTACGCTTACCTGCTTCTGTAACTGTTCCACGATTTTCTCTCATCTCTTCTTCATTCACACTATCGACATATGCTTTACCCATTTTAATGAGTTCAATGGCATAATCATATATACGAGGAAAATAATCTGATGTAAAACGTACATTGCCTTCCCATTTATACCCAAGCCACTCAATAGCATCTTTAAGAGCTTCAACATATCTTGTATCTTCAGTAGTAGGATTGGTATCATCCATTCTTAGGTTACAGTGACCATTATAGTCATTTGCAATACCAAAATTAATATAGATAGATTTTGCATGTCCAATATGTGGGAACCCATTTGGTTCAGGAGGAAATCTAGTAGTAATATTTTTATATTTACCAGATTTTAAGTCCTCTTCAACAATTGTACGTAGAAAATCTTTACTCTCACTCATCATTATTGTGCCTTTTAATTTGAAACTTTTTTAAGATATCGTATTTTATCTAATTACCCTAAATAGAAATCTAAAGTAAACATCATATCTTCATCTAAATCAAGGTTATTTCTCATCCATTTAATATAACCCATATCTTCACCAGAAATTTCATTTATATCTCTACCTTTGTATTTACCAAATTTAAATGTTTTCATCATAACAGGTGTTTGTGTCAGTTCAGCCATTTTTTGCATTGGATTTATGCCTGGAAATTGCTCTTGAGTTAATTGAACCAGTTTTGAAAGTAGAAGTTTCAATATAAGAACATCACCAATTGCATCATGAGCTTTTATAGTAATACCTAGTTTATTGGCTTCACTCTGTTCTGTTTTATATAGTTCTAAAGAGTAACGCAAGTATTGTAATCTATGGTAGGGACTGTCTGGAAGCAGATGTTTTGCACATCTTACAGTGTCTATAAGTGTATAGTTATTTTTAAAACCCTCTTTTTCTATCATTCCTAAGTCAAAACCAATATTGTGTGCAATCAAATAATTTTCTTTTTTATTTAACTCAACAACTCTTTTAGAAAAAGCAGTTTCACTGTAAGGAGCTAAATTTTCTATTACATCTGGAGTTATGTTGTGTACTTCCATCGCTTCTATGCTAATAGGGTGTGGTGCAGAACATAATTCATCAAATATTTCTATATTATCTTTAGAATGCACTATCATTGCACCTACTTGTATAATTCTGTCTTGCTCTTGATTTCCTGTTGTTTCTGTGTCAAATAGTACATATTCAGCCATTAAATATTCCTTCTTTTAATTAAAAGTATAATATCTAATTTCACATAAATAGAACGTTGTCGAGCTACGATTAAAAGACAAATGGTATAATAATATAATTTTTTAAAAGGTTCACTATTGAATAAACATTATACTTCTGTCATATCAAATATATTTGGGAAATTTGCTTCTAAAGAGTTTTCTGCAACCATACAAAATGGTATAAACTTAACTTATGTAAAACTTATGGGCTTAGACATGTCTGAGTTCAAAGAGCCTAGTGCATATAAAACTCTAAACAAACTTTTTACAAGATCATTTGAAATAGAGAGAGAAATAACTAGCGACGAGTCTAAATTTATCTCTCCTGTTGATGCACTCATTACTGATGCAGGAACTATAAAAGATGGAAAAGCATATCAAATAAAAGGTATGTCTTACTCCATTGAAAAACTTTTTGGCGAACATCATAAAGATGCAGTTTCAAAAGTTGAGGGTGGAGAGTTTATAAACCTTTACCTCTCACCTAAAGATTACCATAGATATCATATGCCAATGGATTTAAAGATTTTATCTTTAACACACATACCTGGAAAACTCTATCCAGTAAACTTTCCACTCTTACAAAATAAAAAAGATCTTTTTATAGAGAATGAAAGAGTGGTCATTGAATGTGAAGACAGCAAAGGAAGAGTTCAAATGCTTGTTCTTGTTGGCGCACTGAATGTTGGTAAGATGGTTGTTACATTTGAAAAAAATATTCAAACTAATTCTGAAATAAGAGAACCACGAAACTATAAGTATGAAGATTTGTACTTAAAACGTGGTGAACTTTTTGGTTGGTTTGAAATGGGGTCAACAATTTTAACTTTTTCACAAAAAGGAAGTATCGTTCCTGAAGTTTCCATAAATCAAAAAGTATCATTTACGGATGTACTTGGAAAAATAATATAATAGGGAGTTTTGTATGTTAGTTGTAAAAGAGATACAGGAATACGCACAGATACGAACTAAAGCCCGTGCATACCTTTGCTATATTATGAGCAGAAACATATCGCAAAATATAGATGGAGAAAGTACACTTGATTCTGTAATTAAAAAGATCAAGAACCTGAAAGAAGCGCTTCCCAACGCTGAAGTTATATATGCACTTGACGGAAATGGCATACAGATGGTTGACAACATCTCATCTAAAAGCAAGCTTAGCGGATTTGGAAAAGATGAAGACAGAAGAGATAGAGCCTATTACTATAAAACACTAAATGAACATCGCTGTATGCTTACCGATCCATATCCATCTCTAATATCTAACGATTTGGTTGTAACAGCAACTTTTCCATTGTATGACAAAGATGATAATCTTTTAGCAATTATTTGTATAGATATAACACTACAAAATATTCTGAAAATGGTTCATCCTAGCTCCATTGATTCTACTTTTGGCTTGGCAAGTAAATGGGTATATACGGCATTTTCTATAGCACTTTTCTCTGTGGCACTTTTACTTTTTATTAAAGGTATTAGTAGTATTATGCATTTTGCTTTTGACCTTTCGGCCATAGATGTCAATGAGATATTTAAAGCAACAATTTTGCTTACGCTCTCTCTTGCAATTGCTGACCTTGTTAAAGCAATTTTTGAAGAAGAAGTACTTGGTAAGGTAAGAAGAAAAGATGGAGGAGATGAGAGTCATCAGACTATGGTACGTTTCCTTGGGTCAATTATTATTGCTATATCCATAGAAGCGTTGATGTTAGTGTTTAAATTTGCACTTACAGATCCTAGTAAGCTTTTGTATGCAGTTTATCTTATAGCATCAATTTCATTACTAATCATTGCACTTTCTGTATATTTGAAAGTAAATCAAAATATGAAGAACGATAAATGAGTCAGAAATTAGTTATTTTCGATATGGACGGTACGTTGGTCAACTCTTCGTTGACAATTGCTAATGCAATCAACTATGTGCGTAAAAACCTTGGTTTTGAGCCTATGGATCCAAATAAGATCCTTAAGATGGTCAATGATCATAGCATTAACCCAGCAAAAACATTTTACCATGCAGAAGCGTTTGATTCAGATCATGAGAAATGGTTTTCAGAATACTACAGTAAAAATCATAAGCAAGAGTTAGTTTTGTATGATGGCATAGAAGATCTGCTGCATACATTAAAGAGTGAAGGGCATGCTTTGGCCTTAGCTACAAATGCTTACAGAGTTTCAACTATGGAGTCATTAACTCACTTAAATATACTTGACTATTTTGACTCTATAGCTTGTTATGATGATGTGGCAAATGGTAAACCAAGTGCTGATATGTTGTATAAAATATTGGAAGAGTTAAATTACTCTAACAATAGATCTATTTTTGTTGGAGATGGACCAAGAGATGAGATGGCAAGTAAAAATGCAAATATACCGTACATAATGGTTGATTGGGGTTTTACAGAACATATCAATGCTGTTCGTACAGTTCCTGAATTGAAAGATAAATTACTATATTTTCATGAAAAATAAGGAGGGTATATGTCTAAATCTTTTATGACAGATATCATATCAATTATTTTAATAGGCTGCTCTTTTGTTGTACCAGAAGCATATAGCGATGCAGTACTTTTTACAGGCTTATTTGCTCTATCTGGGGCAATTACAAACCAATTGGCTATACATATGCTCTTTGAAAAAGTACCATTTCTTTATGGATCTGGTGTAATAGAAAAAAACTTTGATACTTTTAGACTCTCTATTAAAAATATGATAATGAAACAATTTTTTACAAAAGAGCAGTTAAGTGATTTCTTTTCAAAAGAAGAGCAAAAAATAGATTTAAAACCAATAGTTGAGGGTGCAGATTTTTCTCCTGCATTTGAAGCACTTTCAAAAACAGTTATGGAGTCACAATTTGGTGGAGCAGTTGCAATGTTTGGTGGAGAAGATGCTTTAGAAACACTGCGTGAACCTTTTTCTCGTAAATTGAAATCTGCTGTAAGTTCCATAGTATCCAGCAACACATTCAAAGAACAACTAGACCATCACATACAAAACTCAGCACTCAGTGACGACTTGTTAACCTCAGTTGATGCTCTCATAACAAAACGCATTGAAGAGTTAACCCCCAAAATGGTTAAAGATATAGTACAAGAGTTAATAAAACAACATTTAGGTTGGTTGGTAGTATGGGGTGGCGTCTTTGGTGGCCTTATAGGCTTGATAAGTTCAATTATTATCTAATTAGTATGTTTTTCTGTCAATAATTTTATTTATAAGTTCAAGACGTTTCATATTAACTATTATGTAATAAGTGGAATTAACATTTCTTTTGAGCAACCAAAGAAGCCTTTTTCATCTTTAAACCTTTTATTGTTTCATGCCAGAACTCTTTACTTTCCAATATTTCCAATTTATCTTTAAAATAGTTTTCTAATTCACCTTCTTCTAGTAGAAAGGAACGTACAGATGGAACTTGTTCGTTATCTTCATGGTAAACAAATGTTTCATATATGAGTATACCATTTGGTTTTAATGCCTCAACTATTTGTGGGAAAAGTTCTCTTTTTAGGAAGTACGAGCATACTATGAGGTCATACTCGTTCTTTTTTAACTTGTAAGAGTCAAAGTCAACTTCATAAGCAGATATGTTTTCTATATCTTTCAGTGTTGAAATGGCAAGTGAACTAATGTCTAATGCATCTACTTTAAATCCCAATTTAGCCAAATATTTGCTATGTCTACCCATTCCAGCAGCAATGTCTAAAGCTTTACCAATGTTAGCTCTATTTACATTGTTGACTATTATATCTATTGGAGTATCTGGAATTGGGTTATTTGTATATCGTTTATTCCATTTTTCTTTATCTTCTATTGCCAAAGCAAATCCTTTAAAGTCTATTAGGATATTATTTTAGCAAAATTATTTAGGATTTGGCATGGCAAAAGTCACTTTTATATCGTGGAATGTTAATGGAATACGTGCAGTTGAGAAAAAAGAAGCACTAAAATGGATAGATGAAGAGAGTGTGGACTTTTTAGGACTGCAAGAGATAAAAGCAGAAGCAGATCAAATACCAGAGACAATTTTTGACAGAAACTATAAGTTTCAAAGCATAAATTCATCATCTAAAAAAGGACAATCTGGAGTTGCACTATATACAGATGTTAAAGGTGAAGCTTTCTCTTGTGATCATGTTGATGTACTGGATGAAGGACGTATAAATGAATACCACTTTGGAGATATAGCTTACTTCAATGTATATTTTCCAAATGGACAGCGTAATGAAGAGCGTTTAGTTTATAAAATGGAGTTTTATGAACGTTTTTTAAAACATATAAACAGCTTGAGAGAAGAGGGTAAATCCATAATTGTTTGTGGAGATGTAAATACTGCTCACCATCCAATAGATTTGGCAAGACCCAAAGCCAATGAAAAAACTTCAGGCTTTTTACCAATGGAGAGAGAGTGGCAAGACAAACTTTTAGCTTCAGGTTTTGTAGATACCTTTAGATATGTACATGGTGAAGAGCTAGATCGTTATAGTTGGTGGTCGTACAGAGCAGGGGCAAGAGCTAAAAATGTGGGATGGAGAATAGATTACTTCTATGTATCTGATGATTTGAAAGATAAAATCGTAGATGCAGATATTTTAGACCAAGTTATGGGCTCAGATCATTGTCCTGTGAAGTTAATACTTGAACTATAATTGTTCAAATTGCAATCATTTGTTAATGAAATTATGATAAAATTATTGATCATTATCATAAGGAATATATATGGAAAAGATAAGTAAAGTTCTTATTGCCAACAGGGGAGAGATTGCTCTACGTATTATACGTGCGTGTAAAGAGCTTGATATAAAGAGTGTTTGTGTATTTTCAGAAGTAGACATAGATGGTATATGGGTTAAAAAGGCAGATGAGTCTTACCCAATTATGGGAAATCCAATAGAGGCATATTTAGATTATGAACGTATTGTATCTTTGGCAAAAAAAGCAAATTGTGATGCAGTTCATCCTGGTTATGGTTTTTTATCAGAAAATGCAGATTTTGCACGTGCATGTGAGAGAGAAGGTATTATATTTATAGGACCAAGCGCAGATCACATTGCACTGTTTGGTGATAAAATTGCTTCTAAAAATGCTATGATGGAAGTTGGTGTTCCTGTTTTACCAGGAACAGAAGATCCTTTGTCTTCTCCACAAGAGGGTGAAGAGTTTGCAAGAACTATTGGTTACCCTGTCATCATTAAAGCAGCCTTTGGTGGTGGTGGACGTGGTATGCGTATTGTTTATGAAGAGAAAGACTTTGTTAAAGCTTTTGAAGAAGCTCAAAATGAGTCTATTAAATATTTTGCCAGAGATGAAGTTTTTGTTGAAAGATATTTACAAAATCCAAGACATATTGAAATACAAATACTTGCAGATTCACATGGTAACGTAATACATGTTGGAGATAGAGATTGTTCAATTCAAAGACGTAATCAAAAAGTAATTGAAATTGCACCAGCACCAAATTTAAGAGATGATACTCGTAGAGAATTATATCGTGTTGCTACAAAAGCAATGTATAAACTTGGTTATAAAAGTGCAGGTACTGTAGAGTTTTTAGTAGATAAAGATGAAAATATATACTTTATGGAGATGAATACTCGTATACAAGTTGAACACCCTGTTACTGAACTTATTTCAGGTTTAGATCTAATTCAACGTATGATTAAAATTGCAGATGGTGCTAAACTTGAGTTTTTACAAGAAGAAGTATCTTTTAGAGGATATGCAATTGAATTTAGAATTAATGCTGAGAATACAGAAAAAGATTTTGCACCACACCCAGGTACAATAACTGAATATATGTCTCCAGGAGGTCCAGGTGTGCGTCTTGATACAATTGCATACAAAGGCTACACAATTCCTGCATTTTATGACTCTATGATTGGTAAATTGATTGTATACTCAACTAGTTGGGATTGTGCAGTTAAGAAAGCTGAGAGAGCTTTATCTGAGTATGTAATAGAAGGTATTCCTACAAATATTATATTGCACAAGCAGATAGTTAAAGATGAAGATTTCTTAAATGCTAATTTCAATACAGGTTATTTTGATAAAAAACTTTCAACTTTTAATCTTGAAGCGAAAAATGATTTAGAAGAAGAAGAAGAGAAACACAGAAAACTAGCAGAACTAATAAAGTTTATAAAAAACAATAAAGTTCAAGTACGTCACTAAGAAAATATGTGAGTAGAGTGGCAAAAAGCCATTCTACTCAATTTCACCTACAAAATAAAACTCATCTAATCCATCTAAAAATTTCAAAAGCATTTCATCAGTACAAACTTTAAAGTTTTTATGACTCTCTTTTCTAAATAACGATTTTAACTCTTGTTTGCTGAGTTCTAACTCTCCTAAAGAAAAAATAATTTCAGTTTCAGGCTCTTTAAGTTCAAGTGCAATACGTAATTTTTTCAAAATAAGATTATTTGTAAGTTCTACAATTTCATCTTCAGGTTTTTTAGGAGACTCTCCTCTTTTCAAAGTAATTAAACCATCTAAAAAAACACCTAATTGTTCATATGAGCAAACTTTAAAACTTTTGTCTTGTCTTTTTACCAATATAGAAGATAACTCTTCATTGCTCATATCGTAGGACTCAAGCTCATAAGCTTTTAGTATGTCAGAGTTAGTTAGATTCAGTGCTTTTTGTATTTTAAATAATATTTCGTTTGTATCCATAATCTTCTACTTCTATTTTTTTGCAGCAGCATCTGCCAGATTTTGCAAGGCTATGTGCATCTTTTTAATTATATTTAAACATTTTTTGTCTTTAATGTTATGTTTTAATGACCAATACTCAGGGTTTGTATATGTAATAGTTGTTTTACCCTCATAATCTGTGCTAAAAAGCATTTTTAGAGGTAAGTCAAGACCAATAGAAGGGTTACACTTCATAAGTGCAGTACCCATGTTGGGATTGCCAAATATTACTACTGTTTCTGGTTTCAATCTAAGGTTAACTTTTTCTGCATTTTTAGCATGATCAATAGTTGAAAAGTGTGTTAAACCATTTTTTTCAATTATATTTATAAATTTTGAAACTGAAGTTGGAACATCATTGTTTGATTCTACAGTTTCAAGAAAAGCACCTTTTTTGTTATCGCATCCAACTAATGCAAAAGCAATAACAGCAAGTAAAAATATTTTTTTCATTATACGTTAAATCTAAAGTGCATAACATCACCATCTTGTACTATATACTCTTTACCCTCAAGTCTATTTTTACCAGCATCTTTTGCACCGCTTTCACCATTATACTCTACAAAATCATCATAAGATATGACTTCTGCACGTATAAATCCTTTTTCAAAATCGTTATGAATAACAGCAGCAGCTTTTGGTGCAGTTGTATTTTTACGAATTGTCCAAGCACGAACTTCTTTAACTCCGGCAGTAAAGTATGACATAAGACCTAACTTATCAAATCCTTTATGAATAATTTGCTCAAGCCCTGACTCTTTAACACCAAGGTCAGCTAACATTTCATCTCTCTCATCATCGTCAAAGTCAACCATATCTTCTTCAACTTTTGCACAAAGTTTAATGACTTCAGAGCCTCTTTGTGTTGCGTACTCTTTAAGTTTCAAAACAAATTCGCTATCTTCAGTAAGTCCATCTTCATCTACATTTGCACCATAAATAATTGGTTTAGATGTAAGAAGACGAAGATCTTTATTTATAGCTATAAAACCATCACTTTCTAAGTCTTCAAATGTAGAAACAGGTGATCCATCTTCAATATGATTTAGAAGAGCTTCTGCAACAAGAAGTTGTTCTTTTGCATCTTTGTCATTGCCTCTTGCTTTTTTATTTAACATCTCTATACGTTTTAGTACAGCATCGATATCTGCAAAAAGAAGCTCTTGCTCAATAATCTCAACATCACGTATAGGGTCAATAGAACCTTCAGTGTGTACAATGTTTGGGTCTTCAAAACATCTTACGATGTGAAGTATCACTTCTGTTTCACGTATGTTTCCTAAAAACTTGTTTCCAAGTCCTTCACCTTTACTTGCACCTGCAACTAAACCTGCTATATCTACAAAATCAAGAGTAGAGTATTGAATTTTTTCAGGGTTAACTATTGCAGCTAAAGCTTCAAGTCTTTTATCTGGTACAGGAACAACTGCTTTGTTTGGTTCGATTGTACAAAAAGGGTAGTTTGCAGACTCTGCATTCTGTGCTTTTGTTAGTGCGTTAAAAGTTGTAGATTTTCCTACATTTGGTAATCCTACCAATCCTATTCCTAGTCCCATATTATTTCCTTAATTTTCTAATTTATTTGTATCTTGTTTTGCAATTTTTTCAATGAGTCTAAGCATCATTCTAACACCAGCTCCTGATGCACCGTGAGGGTTTTCTCCCCATGCGTGCTCAACAAATGCTGGTCCTGCAATGTCGATGTGCGCCCATTTATCTTTATGATCATCATCAATAAATTCAGCTAAAAACTGACCAGCTGTTATAGCTCCACCATAACGTGTGTTTGAAATGTTACATACATCAGCAATTTCAGATTTAATAGTTTTTTGCAAGTATCTGTTAAAGTCAAGAGTACTTGCCAGTTCACCGGCCTGTGTTGCCATCTTAACTACTAACTCTTTTGTCTCTTCAGAATTGCCCATAACACCTGATGTATAGTTACCAACACCAACAACACAAGCTCCAGTAAGAGTTGCGAAGTCAAAGATATAGTCAGCTTTAACTTCTTGTTGTGCATAACAAAGTGTATCGGCTAAAACAAGACGACCCTCTGCATCTGTGTTACGAACTTCAATAGTCTTCCCATTTTTTGCAGTTAATACATCATCTGGTTTGTATGCATCACCACCTATCATGTTTTCAACAGCACCGACAAAACCGTGTACTTCAATAGGAAGATCCATCTCAGATATAGCTTTCATTATGCCTAAAACAGCAGAACCACCACTCTTATCTGATTTCATAGTTACCATATAGTCAGCAGGTTTAAGACTAAGACCACCTGAATCGTAAGTAAGACCTTTACCCACTAGAGTTATGACAGTTTTAGCATTTTTAGGTTTATGAGCTAAGTGAATTACTCTTGGTTTATGTCTACTTGCACGAGCAACTGCCAAAAGTGTCTCCATCTTCTCTTCTTTAAGCTCTTTTGGCTTAAGTATTTTACATTTTAACTTAGAGTTTTTTGCAATATCTTCAGCAATATTTGCCATAGTTTCTGGGTAACAATCGTCTGGAGTTGTATTTACAATATCTCTTGTGAAGTTTGTGGCATTTGCAGCTATTTCACCATTGTGTACAGACTTAGCCATAGTCTCAAGAGTTGCTTCATAGTTATCTTCATAACCTTCAGTTGATATTTTTACAGATTTAATTTTGTTTTTAATTTTTGTACTTTTATAGTTCGTAAAAGTATAAGCACCAAGAACAATACCTTCAACTGTAGCTCTAAGACTTGCAGTACATCTAGGGTGACTTAAATATGTTGCAATTTTAATGCTTTTGTAACTTTTTCCAAGAAGTGAACGCATAGCTGTTGCAACAGCAGAACGTATAGATACACCTTTTAGTGTATCTGCACCAACATATAGTCTATTGTTTTCTAAAAGAAGACAAACTTCATCTTGAGAACCTTTAAAACCAGCTTTTGTTAAAAGTTTTTTATCTTGTACAAATTTATGTTTTAGCTTGCCATCAATAACGATAACAATCTCCAAATCACTTTTTATATCTTCTATTTTGTCTGTAGTAATATTAAAATTCATTTATATATTCCTCGTATTATTAATTAAATTGTTCTTTTAGTATCTCTTGTGCTTGAATCATATCTTTATCGCCACGTCCTGAAAGATTGACTAAAATAGTTTTTCCTTCAATATCTTCTTTTTTCATTTTTTTAAGGTAAGCAACTGCATGTGAAGACTCAAATGCAGGTATGATTCCCTCTTTTTGTGATAGCCACACAAATGCATCCATAGCTTCATCATCTGTTATGTGGTTGTAAGTAACTTTGTTGCTCTCTTTTAAAAATGAATGTTCTGGTCCAATACCTGGGTAGTCAAGACCAGCAGATATTGAGTGTGCTTCTTGAATTTGACCATCTTCATCTTGAAGTAGGTAAGACAATTGTCCATGAAGTACACCAGGGCTTCCTTTTTCTAAAGAACAACCATGTTTTTTGTCTAAACCTTCTCCACCTGCTTCTATACCAATACACTCAACACTTTTATCTTCTAAGAAGTGGTTAAATATACCAATAGCATTCGAGCCACCACCAATACATGCTATAACTTTGTCAGGAAGACAACCCTCTACAGCATTTAGTTGAGCTTTAGCTTCCCAACCAATAATAGATTGAATATCACGTACCATCATAGGGTAGGGGTGTGGACCAGCAACTGTACCTATGAGATAGTAAGTATCTCTGGCATTAGTTACCCAGTGGCGAATTGCATCATTCATTGCATCTTTCAATGTTTTAGAACCAGACTCAACAGAGTGTACTTTTGCACCAAGCAGTTTCATACGAAATACATTTAACTCTTGACGTTCTACATCTTTAGCACCCATAAAAACTTCACACTCAAGACCAAAAAGTGCTGCAACAGTTGCCGTTGCAACACCATGTTGTCCAGCACCAGTTTCAGCAATGATTTTCTTTTTACCAAGACGTTTTGCCAAGATCGCCTGTGCTACACAATGGTTTATTTTGTGTGCACCTGTATGGTTTAAGTCTTCGCGTTTTAAGTAAACTTTTGCATTCATCTCTTTAGATATGTTTTCTGCAAAGTAAAGTGCTGAAGGGCGACCAACATAGTTTTTATAGTAATAATCAACTTCTGACCAAAAATCTTTATCGAAACGAATAGCTTCATAATCTACTCTAAGTTTTTCAAGTGCAGGCATTAGTGTTTCTGGAACAAAACGTCCACCAAATTTACCAAAATGACCAAGCTCATCAGGGTCATTTAAACTTATTTTTGGAATGTATATTTCAGTATTTAAATTCATATATCTCTTTCATCTATTAATTGCTCAAGATTATATCTAATCGAGTGGTTAGTGTGGATTAAACTTATATCTCTTTTTCTATCTCATAAATACGTTGCAGTAGACTCTGGTTATTTTCGTCTATGAGAATTTGTGCATCTCTCAATCCTTGATTGTAATGGTATGCACCTATAGTATTGTTGAAAAAATCTAGTAAAAATTCAGCATCAAACCCTCCAATATCTTCTGAAAGCTCATTATTGAAGTATGTTTGTATTTTAGCTACTAGTATTTGTCTCTCTTCAGTACTAAATTTTACATCTGTCATTAGTCTATCTCAAGTACTGAATATACAGGTGCTTCTATGCCTTTTCTTCCATTTAAGAAACTAAGTTCCATCACAAAGCATGCTTCAACACAGTTTGCACCAATTTTACCTATAAGGCTTGCAGCTGCTTTTGCAGTTCCACCTGTTGCAATTAAGTCATCAATAAGAAGTACTTTTGATGCTTCTCCATTTTCATTTAAACCATTGTTTCCAAATGCATCTATGTGTATTTCTACTTCATCAAAACCATATTCCAATGAATATTTCTCTTTAACAGTTGTGTACGGCAGTTTACCTTTTTTACGAACAGGAACAAAACCAATGTTTAATCTGTCTGCCAATACTGCACCAAATATAAAACCTCTGGCATCAATACCAGCTATATAGTCTAAATCGTAAGATTTATAACGCTTTTCCAAGTGGTTCATAAGAGTGTTGAATGCTTCATGGTTTCCAAGTAAAGTTGTAATGTCTTTAAATATTATTCCTGGTTTAGGAAAGTCTTGAATATCTCTTATGCTATCTAAAATTATTTTTTTATCTTCTGGGGATAGTGTAATCATTTGTTTTGATTTCCTTTTATTTTAACTGTGGCTATGTTACTCTCTTATAATCCGTAGGGTGTTGTCTCCTGACAACACCTTCTAAATCTATAATTCACATATAAAATTTGGTGCTGTGAGGGCACAACACCCTACAGGCTAAAATATATTATATATCTGAACCGAAAGTGCAGGCTTCTATTTTGCTTACGCGTCCTGCATGTCTTCCACCTTCAAACTCTGTGTTTGCAAAGACTTCTATCATATCTTCCATTGTACCTTTTCCGACTACTCTCTCACCAAAACAAAGTATGTTTGCATCATTGTGCTCTCTTGTTAATTTTGCTGTGTAGTGGTCATGACAAAGTGCTGCTCTTATACCAGGAATTTTATTTGCTGCTATAGATATGCCTATACCTGTGCCACAAATCAATATGCCAAAGCTCCCTTTATCGTTTAGTACAGCTTCTGCACATTTTTTAGCAAAATCAGGGTAGTCCACTCTGTCTGCAGAATCTGGACCTAAGTCAATTATCTCATGTCCTAGTGAAGTTACAAACTCTTTTACGTAAGCTTTTACAGCATAACCAGCATGGTCAGTAGCAATGTAGAATTTTTTTGTATTTGACATTTTAATCCTTATTGTATTGGTTCTTCAAGTTCAATAGATTCAATGAGTCTTCCAATTCTTCCCCAACGTACGTTGTAAAGTTGTTTCTCCCATAGCTCTTCACACTCATTTGAGTTTATAGCTTTCTCACCACAAACACGTTTAAGACTTGCATGGTCTTTACTGTTACCATATTTGTCACCATTTAAAACTTTATCATAAGAGCGGTGTTCTATACTCATGTAGATAATCCAAGGTTTACCAACAATAAGTTTGTATGGAACTGAACCCCAAAAACGGCTGTCATTAGAGTTGTCACGGTTATCACCCATCATGTAGAAGTGATCATCTTCAACTTTTTTATAAAGTGCATTTATAGTTTTAGATCCCATATTATATACAGGTGCATCAAGATTTTCAACCATAATAGGTCTCATATCTATCTCTTTGTTGTAGCTATAGTACTGAAGTAAAATTTCAAAAATTGTTTCACCCTCTGGCTCATATTGAATACCTGGGTATTTACTCATGTATGGGTTTTCTACCCAAAGTTTACTTCTAAGTGTAACTATTTTCTCTTTTGGATAGTTTGCTTTTATGTACTCATCACCTTCATGAAAATGTATAAAAAGTTTTTTATCTGCATAGATAAGCTCATCTCCACCTACAGCAACACAACGTTTTACATAGTGAACTTTGTTGTTTTTTGGATAACGGAAAATAACAATATCTTCTCTTTTAGGTCTTGGGCCTTCAATAAGGTGTCCATTGTTGTTAAAGTCTGGCAATATAGGAATTTCCAACCAAGGTAAATGAGGAGTAGGGATTCCATATGAAAATTTCTTTGCAAATAAAAAGTCACCAATTAGTTGAGTTCTTTTCATTGATCCTGATGGTATTACAAATGACTGTGCAACAAAAAATATAAGAAAAAGTACAATTATGATTGTACCAGTCCAAGAGCTTGAGAAACGATATAGTATAGATAGAAATTTTTTCACTTAGAACCTTTGTTTTGCAGCAGTTAATGTATTGGAAAGAAGCATTGCAATGGTCATTGGACCAACTCCACCAGGTACAGGAGTAATGTATGAACACTTTGGACTAACATTTTCAAAGTCTACATCACCAACGAGAGAACCATTTTCCAAACGATTAATTCCAATATCAATAACCACAGCACCATCTTTAACCATATCTTCTTTTATAAGACCAGGAACACCAACACCAACAACAACAATATCTGCTTTTATAGTATGTGCTTTTAAATCTTTTGTATGTATATGGGTAATTGTTACAGTTGCATTTGCATTTAAAAGCAAAGATGCCATTGGCTTACCAACTATGTTACTCGCACCAACTACACATACATCTTTACCTTCAAGTTCAATGCCATATTCCTCAAACATTTGCATAACACCAAGAGGTGTACACGCTACAAAACTGCTTAAGCCAGTTACTAATCTACCAACATTGTATGCATGAAAACCATCTACATCTTTTTTAGGCTCTATAACTTCTAATATTTTATTAGTATTTACATGTTTTGGAAGAGGGAGTTGAACCAAAATACCATCAATTCTTGGATTGTCATTCATCATTTTAATAGTTTCAATAATTTCATCTTCAGAAATAGTATCGGGCATATTGTGTGTTATTGAGTAAAATCCAACCTGTTCACATGCTTTTGCTTTCATTTTAACATAAGCGTGACTAGCCGGGTCATCACCTATCAATATTACAGCAAGACCTGGAACAATGTTTTTTTCTTGTTTGAGTTTTTGAACTTCTGTTGTGACAGAGGCTTGTACCTTTTTAGATAAAGATTTACCATCGATAAGTTGCATATAGTTGCCCTTATAATTTTTAAGGTATTATATCAAAAATACTTTAGGGATTCTATTTTGAATAAATTGATCATGCTTCTTATACCTTTTTTGTTAAATGCAAATGAAGATTTTATATCACATTATGAGTATGGTGAAATGTTATATAGTAGTCCGCGTGGTGTCTCTTGTTCTCAATGTCATGGTGACACAGGTGAAGGAAAAGTAATTGTTACATATAAAGATGAAGATGGTAAAAAAATAATTGCGGGTTCTGACATTCGTCATAAAAATCTTAGTGAAATGATAAAAGCAGTTAATACATATCATGAAATTATGCCACGTTATTATCTAACAGATGAAGAGGTAAAAGCTATTTATGATTTTATTCAAAAAAAGAATGAAATTTATCTTTTGGAGTTTTCAGAAAATAATAGTAGTAAATAATTTTTGAAATGTCTTATTAAAAATGTTTTGAAAGTTTGTTATTGAAATTGAAGAATTTGTAGAATTTAAATTGCAGGCATAAAGCCTGCAAGACACTTATTAAAGTGGTGTTACGTTCTCAGCTTGAGGACCTTTTTGACCTTCACCGATTTCGAATGTTACTGCTTGACCTTCTGCTAGTGTTACACGTCCACCAGTATCATTGTTTACTTGACGGAAATGTACGAATACATCTGCTCCACCATCGTTTTGTTGGATAAATCCATAACCTTTTTCATCGTTGAACCATTTAACTGTTCCATTTACTAATGCTGCCATTTTGTACCTTTGGTAATAATTTTCACTTACAGACACTTAAGTCCTTTGGGTAATCCCTAAATAAGCGGAATCCAAATTGGTGAGAATCTTTCGGTTTAGCAGTGTTAAAACGCAACTACACACGGAAGATGAACTCGAACCTCATCTTTCATCGGGATTATTGTATCAGCATTTATTGTCTTTTAACCTTATTTCTTAAAAGAATTTACTTTTTTTTTAAATTCCAGAAGAAAATGCGCTCTTCATCCCCAGAAGAGATAACAGAATCTTCATTTATGAAGAGTATTTTGTTCGGTATAGCATAATGTCCAACAAGTCTATTTCCAATCTTTTTAGTTTTTGTGTTAAAGAGTTGCAAATAATGTTCTTCTCCACTTGAAAAGAGTGCTCTGTCTCCACTTGGACTTAATCCTACTGCATATACAAGAAAGTTGCTTTTTAGATGATAAGCAGTTCCATTTTTGGCATATACACCAATTCGTCTATCTTGTCCTGCCGTTACTATGATCCCATTTGCATATGCAACGCGGTAAATGTTATCTACATGCTCCGAAGAAAATGTTTTTATAACTTTTGAACTATTTATATCAATTAGTCTAACATTCCCACTCTCATCCGATACAACCATTCTTCTTTTATCTTCTGTAAGTACCATTCCTCCCATAGTACTCTCCGATATATGGCTATTGTATAGTTGAGTATTGTCTGAATTGTCATATAGTGTAATGTCTGATCCAAAAGATCCAAGCAGTATTCTGTTTTCATTTATGAAAAAAGCACTTTTGGGCATTAAATGTTTTGAGGAGTCAATTACTTTTTTTAATTCTATTCCATCATCTATCCATACATTTCTATATGCATTGACATCTGAACTTACTAAAAGAGTCTTTCCTTTATATCTGTCAATGGCATGAATTCGTGCAGGTATCACATCTCCTTGAGCTGTAGTGAGTGGTTTTAATTTTATCTTTTTTACTATTTTCTCTTTACTAAGATCTATTATGTCTACAATACCTGAGTCTGTTGCAACATATAAAAATCCATTATCTTCAACAAAATCACTGACAATACCAGATGTATTTATGGTAACTATTGGCTTAATATCTCTTGCATATATTATTGCTGTGAGTATAAACACTATAGTTAAAAGTACTTTTATAAGTTTCATCAAATTCCATTTATTGAGGGTTAAAGAATTATATCAAAATATATAGTTTCAAGTACTACTCTAAGCACTATTTGTATACTATTTCAGATACATAACCTTAATATAAAGGAACACAATGAAAAAACAAATTATAAATATAAGCATATTATTTACACTATTTACTACACTAGAAGCTGCGTCATCCGTTAGCACTATGGACTCATATATGGGATATATGTGGCTTTTGACAGCTTTTGTTTTATTGATACTCTCTTATTTTCTTATAAAATCTAAAAAAGAGATATCTGAATTTTCTGAATTGCTAAAAGAGAAAGATGAAAAGATTAAATGGCTTCGTGAAATTTCTGCTAAAAATGAAAATCGACAAAATTTAAAAATACAAGATTTAGAAAAAAGAGTATTGGAATTGACACATGAAATCGAAATGTTAGAGCAAAAAGCAAAAGAGGGTACAAAAAACCAAGTCGTAGCAAAAATTGAAGAGTTGGAAAATAAAAGAAAAAATGCGGAAGATCAATTATGAAAAATTTGATCGATAAGAGTGATAAAACTTTAGATTACTTATCTAAATCTGATGTTGCTTATCAGATGACAATGGCTTTATCTAACTTAAATGGACACTATAAAAACGAAATCAACTCTTATGTTAAAGAGTTGCAAGAGTCTATACTTCAAATTGAAAAAATTAAAAATGAAATTTCTCTTCACGAAAAAACATTAGAACCACAAAATAAAACATTTGAAAGTTTAAAACATGATGTCAATTATGAATTGCTGCTTCTTGAAAGATTGAACAATACATTTATTCAAGATAGCAAATTATTGACTGAACTAAATAGTTTTTTAGAGGACAGTAAAGATAGTGGTCGTTTTTATGAAAAGAAAAATGCTTTGGCCAATTTATTGTCGGAAATAAAAGATGTTGAAAAGAAAGTTCTCATGAAAGAGCTTGAAAAAGAAAATATACTTTTAGAAATGAAGCCTATAGTTAAGAAAATTGAAATGTTAAAGTATAAATTAAATGAAGTAGAACTGGAAAAACATTTTTTAGAAAGTACTAAGATTCATCAAATCGCTCAACATGAAAATATATCAGATCAGAAAGATGAGTCGGAAAATATCGATATAGAAGAAGTAATAGATACAGATGTTACAAGTAAGTAGATATTTTGAAGATTTTAGTGCGCCAATTCTAACAATAATAACATTAAATAAATTGGTTGCGGGAGGCGGATTTGAACCACCGACCTTCGGGTTATGAGCCCGACGAGCTACCAAACTGCTCTATCCCGCGACATTTTAAAAGTTTAATGCAAATATTTTTTGGGAAAATAATTGAATTGGTTGCGGAGTTAGGATTTGAACCTAAGACCTTCGGGTTATGAGCCCGACGAGCTACCAAACTGCTCTACTCCGCGATAAAAATGATTGTATTTTGATTTAATAAAAAATCAAAATAAATCTAATGGATGGGGTAGAGGGATTCGAACCCCCGAATACCAGTACCAAAAACTAGTGCCTTACCGCTTGGCGATACCCCAATCATCACAAGCTAATTGCTTATGTGGACGGCATTATAGCACCAAATTTTTTTAATGTCAAGAGATTTTGTAAAAAAAACAATAATTTCTATTTTTGAAGAGAGAAAAGGTATAATTACATGAATTATTTATTATATTATATGACAGGAAACAAAAATGACAAACAGTGCGATTAAAAGAGTTGAACAAGCTATAGATGACATCAAAAGAGGAAAAATGGTCATTATGATGGATGATGAAGATCGTGAAAATGAAGGTGATCTTGTTTATGCGGCAACATTTTCCACTCCAGAGATGGTAAATTTTATGGCAAAAGAGGCTAGAGGGCTTATTTGTACTCCTGTAACTAAAGAGATTGCATCCAAATTGGATTTAATGCCAATGGTAAGTAATAATGTATCTAACCATGAAACTGCTTTTACTGTATCTATTGATTCTACAACTGCTAGTACAGGTATATCTGCAAAAGAGAGAGATGATTGTATATCTATGTTGTCAAACCCTTTAACTGTTGCATCAGATTTTGTACGTCCTGGGCATATTTTTCCACTTATTGCAAAAGATGGTGGAGTTTTAGTTAGAACAGGACATACAGAAGGTTCTGTAGATATTTGTAAATTAGCTGGCTTAGCTCCTGCTGCTGTTATTTGTGAAATTATTAAAGATGATGGAAAAATGGCACGTATGGATGATTTGGAGATTTTTTCTAAAGAACACAATCTAAATATAGTATATATTTCTGATATTGTTGAGTATCGTTTGGCTAATGAAAAGTTGGTTAAGCGTGTTTCATCAGATGAGTGTGTGTTTAGAGATACCAAAGTTGAAAAAATCTTATATACAGACCATTTGGAGAGAACGCATACTGCAATTCGCTTTTATAGAAATCATGAAACAGCAAACGTGAAATTTCATAATATCTCTTTAGATATTGATCTTCTATTGGATGATAAACGTTTTTCTGCATTAAATCACTCTATTGATTACTTAAAACAAAATGGTGGTGTTTTGATATTTCTAGATACTAAGACTATTTCAAAAGAGCAGGCTAAAGAGTTTGGTGTTGGTGCACAAATACTTAAAGATTTAGGTATAAAAAACATTAACCTTTTAACAAAAAACAAAGATACTGAATTTGTAGGTTTAGCAGGTTTTGGTCTTGATGTTATAGATAAGATAGAAGTAATATAAACTTTGATATTTTTCAGCATATTTAAAAACAAAAGAATCACTGTCCTTTATGGTTGGGGAATGCTTATTGTTTTTATGCTTGTTGTTATGTTTACTTTACTTATTGTTCGTGATGAGTATATTAATTTCGATAAAGAAATTATATCGGTAAAATCAAAGTATATGGAAGATCAAAAAGAGATAATATCTTTCGATATAAATAGAGTCATGAGATATGTTGAATACAAATATAAAAATAGAGATAAAAACCGTTCCACATCTGATCTACAAAAAGAAGTTTTAACTACTATAGAACAACTTTATGGACGAAAAGATGGCACAGGATACATTTTTATTTATGACTTTAAAGGAAAAAACCTATCTGACCCTCTTGATTTTGACAATATAAATCGTAACTTGTACGATTTTAAAGACCCCAATGGTGTATATGTAATACGAGATCTCATAAATGTATCTAAAGAAAAAGATGGTGGTTTTGTTGAGTATATGTGGGTAAAATCTGCGTCAGGTACTCCCATGAAGAAGATCTCTTATGCTAAAGCATTTATGCCTTGGGGGTGGATGATTGGTACAGGCTTCTACATAGATGAAGTTGAAGCAATCATATCTGTACATAAAGCGGAGTTAAAAGCCAGACTCATTAAGTTTATGATGGAGATACTCTCCATAACTGCTGTTATGTTTACCATTGGTTTGGTTGGGCTAGGGATTATAAACTATCTTATAAGTAAAGAGATAAATACATTTAAAAAGTTTTTTAAAGAAGCAGCTACAACACACACAACCATTGATGAAAATGAAATTCACATAAATGAGTTTAAAAAAATGGTTCGCTATATCAATGAAATGGTAGATACCATACATGCAAGAAAACAAAACCTTAAAGATATAAATTTAAGTCTTGAAAAGAGAGTTGAACAAAAAACAAAAGATTTGATTGAGCAAAATATACTTCTTGAAAAAGAAAAAAAGTTCAATATTTCTCTCATTAAATCACAAGACTCATTTATAAAACATTCAATACATGAAATAAACACACCTCTAGCTGTTATAATGATGCATATAGACATTCGTAAAATGAAATTTGGTGAAGATAAATATATGTCTAAAATAGAAGCTGCAAGTAAGATGATTTCAAATATATATGAAGATCTTAGTTATATGGTTAAGAAAGATAGATTTACTTACGAAAAACAGTGGATATTCTTTTCCAAGTTTTTAGAAGAACGCATAGACTTTTTTGAAGACATCGCAAAAGGTAACAGACATAATATTGTTTACGATATAGATAAAGATATTAAGATACTCTTTTCAGATATTGAACTTCAAAGGGTAGTGGACAACAACTTGTCCAATGCCATTAAGTATGCCAATAAAGATAGCGATATAAAAGTAAGGTTGAAAAGAAATAGACGACAAGTTATTTTGGAGTTTGAAACTTTTTCTAAACAGATAGAAAATACAAGAAAAATTTTTGAACCTTTTCATCAAGAAGAAGATGAACATGGTGGTTTTGGATTGGGCTTGGAAATTGTATGTTCCATATGTAAAAAAGAGAATGTACTGTATGAGGTAACTTCAGCACCTGAAGTTACTATATTCAGATATACTTTTAGCAATATACTTTAAAACAGAAGGTTTAAAATGAAAATACTTTTACTTGAAGATGAACTTATGTTGCAATCTGCCATTGTTGAGTATCTTTGTGATGAAGGTTATGAGGTAGATGCTTATGAAGATGGTCAAGAGACTTTTGATGCAGCAGTAAGCAACAGTTATGACCTTTACATTTTTGACATAAATACACCAACTATTGATGGTTTAACACTTTTAGACAATTTGCAAAAAGAGAAAATATTTACTCCCACCATCTTCATATCTGCTATTACTCAAATAGAGCAGATATCGAAAGCTTACGAATTGGGCTGTTACGACTACTTAAAAAAGCCTTTTCACTTAAAAGAACTTACATTACATATGGACAGACTACTTAAAATGGCAAATGTTGAGTCTAAGAGTATTGTTAAAATTTCTAAAATGTATACTTATGACTTAGAAAAAGAGAGATTGTTTTTTGACAATGTAGAGCAGGCACTTACACCAAAGCAGTCACAGATCATAAATCTATTTGCTTCAAACATTAACAAGATCGTTGATTTTGAAATGCTTCGTTACTATGTATGGGACAATACGCCTGTAGACAATGCAACTATAAGAGCAGAAGTACATAGAGTCAGACATATATTGAAAGAAAATCTTATAGATAGCCTTAAAGGTATAGGATATAAAATGAGTAAACACTACTAAATATCAATAAATTAACAGTTTATTAACAAAAATATCTAAAAATTAGAAAAAATATGTAACTTTTTGTATCAGATGAACGAAATATTAACAAATTGTGTATAGTCTGTAATATTTATAGGTTTATCTTATGGTTAATACATTATAATTCTTCCATAGCAATAAGAAATATTGCAACAAACAAGGAGAAATTATGAAAAAGACACTTTTATTGTCGGTAGTAGCATCGACATTGATCATGGCGGGTGGAGACATCGCTCCAGTACCAGCACCAGTAGTAGTAGAAAATGTAGGGACATTTTCAGGACAAATTAGAGGTTTCTATATTGATAGAACAACTACAACAGCAACTACAGATAACCGTAACTCACTAGCATTTGGTGGTTGGTTAGGTTATGTTTCACCTGAGTGGAACGGTTTAACTTTTGGAACTAAAGTTTATGCAACAGAGGGTTATAAGCTTCATGACGGTGCATATAATGCAAATAATTACGATCCATCTTTGTATGGTGCAGGATTTGACAACTATGGTTTCATAGGTGAAGCTTACCTAAACTATGCATTTGGTAATACTAACTTAAAAGTTGGTCGTCAAAGACTTGA
>FPKX01000057.1_pt1 | contig 46898 bp, 43 predicted proteins | sample 1057381 | NCBI WGS metagenome assembly FPKX01 (sample SAMEA4473313, study PRJEB15554) | hydrothermal vent metagenome | biome: marine basaltic hydrothermal vent biome; feature: marine hydrothermal vent; material: water | place: Pacific Ocean | collected 2011-06-14/2011-07-23 | depth 1199 m
GATGAAGTAAAATTCATAGATGTGAGTATTGAAAAAACTGCCTACACTTCACTGTATGAGAAACTTGCTCCTGCAATTGATAGCTATTTTATAGATAGAGATAAAAAAATGGCTTCTTTGCTTATGCATATTCTGGATACCTATGGTGAAGGTGAAGTTGCACTGACTCCGAAAACAAGTATGCAGCTTGAAGCACAGATCGTAGATGCAATGATGTCTATTTTAGAGGAGCAGGAAGCCAATACTCCTCGTTTTACCAAATCTGAAAAGATCGCACTTGCCATACGAAAAGAATTTTTCGATCATATGGATGCCCCTGTCAATATTGCTTCTTTGTCTTTCAAGCATCACATCAGTGAAAAAAGTCTGCAAAATGCTTTCAAATCACTTTTTGGGTTTACGCCACAGCGATTTTTCAGACTCACTAAACTCAATCTGGTACACCATGAACTGATCCAATCCGACCCCAATGAGGTATCTGTCATGAGAGTGGCACAGAAATGGGGATTTAAACATATGGGAAAATTTTCAAGATACTATACTGAACTCTTCGGAGAGAACCCGTCCGTCACACTGAAAGTTGTTAACCCTGTGCTGGATGGCATGAGTGAACATTGTGTAGAGAGAAAAGAGGAAATAGTTTAATTTGTTTCTTTAGTTCATCGTGTTGAGTTGAAAATAATTACTTGTTTGAAGACCTTATAAAATATATAAATTTATAAGTTTTTCATTTTAATGGAATACCCATTATACTAATCGTCAAATCCAGTTCAGACCGAACGTTTAAGTTTACCCACATTTTAAACAAGCTTAAATGGGAAATTTAAAGCCTTTAAATACGGACTTTCCTTATTTAAGCTTTGGATTTTTTGAGTGAAAACTTAAAACGGAACTTGAAGAATTTTTAAGCCCTTCAATAAATCAAGTTTGCCATTGCATTTTTAATTCTCTGTGTGATGAGACACAATCTTTCAAATAAAGGTTAATAAGACTTTGGTAAGGGATACCTACCCCCTTTTGCCATCTCTTTAAAATAATCAATCACCTCTTCTTCTAAACGCATAGTTATTTGTTTTTTTATTTGCTTTGCATAAGGGTTAGGTCTTGAGTTCATTGTCGATAAATCATATTCTTCTTTCACGATCTTTACCTCCTATAATAATGTTTCGATTCAATCTATTACTTAATCCTAGAAGTAAAAATCTATCTTCCCATTCAGAATGTGGCTCTTTTATAATACTAACTGCTTTTTATGCTTGTCAGCAAAAATACTTCAGATTGTCATATTTTCTCTCCATTAAAAATTGACTATAATTTATGATTCTGTTATTATTTCTAATAGCTCAAGCTCCTGCTCTGATATATATAGTAAAAAACAAAAATAGGATAAACATGGCTCAATTATATTTTTATTATTCATCAATGAATGCAGGTAAGTCAACCTCTCTGCTTCAATCATCTTATAACTACCGTGAACGGGGTATGAATACTTTTGTTTTAACTGCTGCCATTGACAATCGTACCTCTGTCGGGAAAGTTTCATCTCGTATTGGTTTAGAAGTTGATGCACAAGTTTTTAAAGCTGAAGATAATCTTGCAGAAATGATCGGAGAGATTCATGCCAAACAACATCAACATTGTATTTTAGTAGATGAAGCTCAGTTTTTAAGTAAAGAGCAGGTTAAACAGCTTACTTATGTTGTTGATATTTTAGGTATTCCTGTTTTATGTTATGGATTAAAAACTGATTTTCAAGGTGAGTTATTTACCGGTAGTCAATACCTACTTGCATGGAGCGATAAACTAGTAGAGTTAAAAACTATTTGCCACTGTGGGAGAAAAGCACATATGGTTGTACGTCTCGATGAAAATGGAAAAGTATTAAAAGAAGGCGAACAAGTTGAAATTGGTGGCAATGAAAGATACGAATCTGTTTGCCGAACTCATTTCCGAGAACACTTATGGGATAACTAGAAGAGTTCTTTCTAGTTACTCATGACATTATATTTTAAACAGCAATAACCCTTAGTTCTCTAATATATGCAAATAATAGTTGTAAAATTGTTTTGCAACTCGACCACTTCTTAACCCTTTTTGAGTGGCAAACCTTATTGCCTCTTGATGAATTTCTTCTTTATTTTCACTATTTTCACCAAAATAACTATCGACCATTTTTAAGTATATCTCTTGGTTTACAGAATAAAAAGAGAGTGACATTCCAAATCTGTCAGATAGTGACATCTTCTCTTCCACTGCATCTCCTTCATGTATTTCACCATCAATCACTTTTCTATTGTAATTATCACTCATCTTTTCTGGTAGTAAATGCCTCCTGTTTGATGTTGCATAAACCAATACATTTTTAGGTGCTGCTTCTATAGTTCCTTCTAGTGTACTTTTCAATGCTTTATAACTTGCATCTCCCTCTTCAAAAGACAGATCATCGCAAAAAATTATAAATTTATAATTTTCTTCTCTAATATCATCACAAATATCCAGTAGATAAATTAAATCATCTTTGGGAATTTCTATGACCCGAAGTCCTTTACTATGATACTTTTCCAAAATCCCTTTTATGATAGAAGATTTTCCCATACCTCTTGCTCCCCAAAGAAGTACATGATTGGCTTGATATCCAGATAAAAACAGTTCAGTATTGTAACAAATTTTCTTTTTTTGATCATCGATTCCTATAAGTGAATCTAAACTCATAAAGTCAACATCTTTAACTGCTTTCAAATATTTTTTATTTGTCCGCCATACTGCTGCAACATATTCATCCCAATTTATTGAATTGTCATCCATCATAGTACTCCTTTAGCTTCTTGATACTCTATTGTCAGCTATTTAAAGGATTATATCAAATTTAATATTTTTGTACCAAGCTCTTATTTCTCAAACTTTTAACCTACATATATCTGTTATAATATTCTTTAATTACAATAAAATAGGGAAAATTTAATATGCGCACTATAAAAATTTTAAACATTTCAACTCTTGTCATTTTTGTTGCACTTATGATTTCAGTTATAAATGAAGGTATAGTACTTGAATTAGACTCTTTCATAAGCACACATATCCCAAATTTTCAAACTCCTTTGCTAACAAAAGTTGTTATTTTTGTTACAGATATCAATAGTGTTATTGGTACTATAATTTTCTCCATATTACTCATATTGTTTCTTTTATATAAAAAATATTATCTTGATTTAAAATTTTATATATTTTCTTATTTAGGGGGAAGTATACTTTTTTCTGTTATTAAACTTTTAGTTGAACGTGCAAGACCAATGCTAAAAATTATTGATGAACCAGGCCTATCTTTTCCTTCTGGACACTCAACTATGTCTATGGTTATTGCCTTATCTATATATTTCATCTTCGTAAAAAGACTAAAAAGTTCTAGAAGTCGTATATTACTGCTTATATCTTGTATCTCTTGGCCAATTATTATTGTATCTACTAGACTCTACTTGAACGTACATTGGTTTAGCGATACAATGGCAGGAGTATCTTTAGGTATGTTTTGGGTTACAACGATGGTCTTTTTTTTATATAAAAAAGGAGAAGAGTAGGTAAAAGTTTTACTTTTTTTCTTCTATCTTTTTTCTATTCTTCTCTTTGGGAAGAAAAGCACTGGGCCGTGCTTTATGGGAAAATTTCAATATCATTGCAGTAATAACTGCACCTCCAGGAACGATCCAGACAACAGTTAAGCCTGCCATTTTAAAGATATCTACAACCTGTGCACCCGCTTTTCTATACTCTTTTTTCATCAAGAGTGAAGGGATCTCAATGGTCTCTTTCCATTCTATATGCATCCCTTTTCCAATACGCCTGGAGAATTTTTTAAATCTATAGATACGTTTTTTCATCCTTTAAAACAGAATATTTCTCAGCATTAAATATCTAACGGAGCAGCACGATGCATATCAATTTTTCCAATTGTTTCATCATTAACATATTCCCATATGAACTCTGCATCGTAAGGAGGCTTATGCTCCTTCAGTACATTAATAAGATGACCAAAGACCAATCCATAATTATTGCCTAAAGAGAATATAATCTCATTAATATCTGAAGTGTGAATCATATCTGCTAAAGTATGAAGCAGGCACTCATAAGCGCTCTCATTTGTCACATATTGCAGATAATAATCGCGCATAATATCTATGTTTCCAAGCCAAGCACTGCGTTCGTCCACTGTTATATTACTATTCTCTTTGACATTGTTTTTATAGCGGTCAATCAGAGCTTTAGTCTTCTCTTCTCTCTCTTCAAATATCTTTTCAAAATCATCACAATATTTTTTTAAACGATCAAGAAGTTCGTTAGAGTTGTATATCTTTGGCTCCATGCCTTTTATATTGACACTACGGTCAATAACTTCTGTATTTTTCAGTGCTTCAAGTATCTCTATAGCTGCATGTATAAATGTATATCTATCCGGCTTAGTCTGATCAAAAGTAACCCCTCTTGCCGAAACACTCGGTTTTGCTCCTACATATTTCAATTGCATATTCGATCCTTTATAAAATAATTTTTTACACTGTTACTATACAGCATCTTGGTTAATATGCTGAAAAGAGAAAATATCTTTTCAGCCATTACTCTTACGGTACGGCAACAACTCTATAACGAAGTTCTCCACCCTCATAGAACGGTTCATAATAAATATTGTCACAAACACGATAATCTTTACCATTACGTATAACCGTAGTACAGTCATCATCAAGTGCATAGACAATAGAGCCAAGTGCCAAACCGGCAGCTGCACCAAAAGCTACTGCACCAACAGGCCAGTACCAACCACCACTGTAATAGTATCCTCCATGATAGTGGTGATGGTGGTGATAGTGCGGATGACCATGGTGTCCACCATGTATAGGTCTCCAGTGTGGTGGTTTACCGTGTCCCGGTCTGTGTCCATTACCAGGGCGGTTCGGTTTTCCAGGTCTATGTCCATTCCCTGGACGATCTGGTCTATCTGGCTTTCCTGCACCCGGTTTATGAGGTTTGTCTGGTCTATTACCACCTCCAGGAGGTCTTACATTAGGTCTATCAGGTCTGTTTACCGGTCGTGTACTCGGACGGGTAACAGGTCGGGTTGATGGCTTTCCAATAGGTCTTTTCGCAGGCCGTGCAGTAGGTCTTGTAGTTGGTCTTTTTACTGGTCTCGCACTTGGACGCTTTACAGGGCGTGTTGCCATTCTATTTGAAGGTCTTTTATTGAAACTTCGGAAATTTCCACCCTGATAACGGTTGTGTCTAGGACTACTCATACGGCTTCGGCTTCTATTGAAACTTGAGCGGTTCATAGCTCCGGAGCGTCTCATACCACCGGCTCTGCGCATTCCGCCTCCACGTCTTCCACCACCTCTTCTTGCCTCAGCTCTGTTGAGAATACTAAATGTAATCTGCTCATTCAAGAGATTCAAAGATGTTCCCACCGGATGCATATCTTGTACTGTTGTGACAGACGGTGAAAGGAAGCCAAATAGCAGAGCAACAACAGCAAATTTCGTTATAAAAAATGTTTTTTTCTTCATCTCTACTTTCTCCCTTCAGGTACTTCTATATTTATTTTCATTGCATTTCTAGGTGCATGAAACAGAGAATAATCTTTTCTTGGTATTTTGCGATTCCAGCGCAACCATGAAGTACTTCGCATCTCTCTTTTACCTGTTTTATCTATGATGGTAAATTTAATTATACGTGGTTCACCTCTCGCTTCTACCCACATTTGAAGTTCACTGTTTTTGTTGCTAAAACCAATATAGTAACAAAGCACATTTTGTATACGAGTCAAGCCAAAATAGTGCCCCTGAGTTGTCGGTTTCAAACGTTTTGCGATATCACTATAGAGTATATTTGCCAAGGGTGTTTTAATATCGTAGTACTCAAAGAGATAATCCAGTGTACCATCAATAGTCCCAGGTGTTTTCAACTGTGCATAATAGTGCTGATCGACATCGTACATAGTAAAAATACCTTTATTCAGATAAAGGTTTTTGTTTTTGCCATCTCCACGTGTAGCTATGTAGAGTTTATCTGGTCTGTCAACAAGTACCTTTGTGCTATGTTTTACTTCTACAATCATATCTTCTTCAATGTCATCATTTATCGTAAAGACATCTATAGAAAATCTGTCCAGTGATCCAACATATTTATAGGCACTATTTAGTATCTCATTTGCAACAGAAGGCTTAAGTTTTATGTATGGAAGATCTTCTGATGCAGAAAGAGAGAGACTTCCCGCCAATAAAGAGCATAACAGTAGAAATACCCATCCTTTTTTCTTTTGCATTTTCAAATACTCCTTTATACTTTTTAATACATCTATATTTTGCTACTTTTTGTAAATTATAGCAAAGATTACTCTTTGATATCAAGCATCTACTCTTTCAAATATTTTCCTCATTAATATATTTGTTATAATATTTACAATAAAAAATTTCATTTAAAAGGTTTAACTATGGCTCTTGCTATTGACCCACGTACACTGGACTTTGTTGCCCTGGGCATTCTTGTTACTGTCATCATTGTTTTCATCTATCTTATCATCTATATTCATGACATCCCTTATGAAATTGCGAAGAAAAGAGACCATCCCCACCGGGATGCCATACATATAGCAGGCTGGGTAAGCCTCTTTCTAATGCATGTCATCTGGCCCTTCCTTTGGATCTGGGCCTACCTCTATAAGCCCGGAGAGGGCTGGGGATTGGAGACGGTAGAGTTGAAAGATTCCTCCGAATCAAAAGAAGAGATCGAGACACTCAAAAAGAGACTCGAAGCACTGGAAACTAAACTTTCTGAAACAGACAAAAAAGAGGAGGTGAAATAATGGAAACGTTAATGGTACTGACTTACTCCACCTTCTGTTGGATCGTTTTCAAAGTCTTCAAGATTCCTGTTAACAAATGGTCACTGACAACTGCCGTACTTGGTGGTGTCATCATGCTTTCTGTTATTTTGATGGGTATGGCTTACTACCACCCTGGTTCAAAAAGTGCACGTAACTATTTTGTTACTACACCTATTGTTCCAAATGTGCGTGCTAAGGTAGAAGAGATCAAAGTCAAACCAAATGAACCAGTTAAAAAAGGTGACATTCTCTTTACGCTGGAAGATACACGATACAGAGCAGCACTGAAAGACTTAGAAGCACAACTTGAGTTTGCAAAAAACAGACTGGAAGATACTATTAAACTAAGACAGGTTGCCGGTGGTTCAAAATTTGACATTCATGAGTATGAGAAGCAGGTCGGATCATTGACTGCCAGAGTTGAATCTGCCAAATTTGACCTTGACTCTTGTATTGTTCGTGCTCCCTCCAATGGCTATGTGACACAGGTCAGAGCACGTCCGGGACAGATGGCAGTACCTTTTCCTGCTTACCCTGTCATGACCTTTGTCAACACAGACTCAACTGCATTCATCGCCGGGTTCGCACAAGAACCTCTTCAGAATATAAAAGAAGGAAACCAAGCAGAAGTGATCTTTGCTTCCGTACCGGGGCGTTCTTTTCAGGCACATGTAGTGAAAGTTCTTCCAACTATGGCAGAGGGTGAAATAACTGCAGAGCGTAACATGTTCTCTTTTTCTAGACAACTTCCTGCGGGACAGATACCAGTCATGCTCGCCTTTGATGAAGATATGTCAAAATACAATCTTCCACTAGGAGTAGACGGTGTGGCAGCAACATACGATATGAGCAGTCCATTCTGGTCTCATGTAGCAATCATCCGTAAGATCCTTTTACGTATGCAGAGTTGGCAGTTCTTTCTGCGCTTCCATTAAGAGAGGGGTTAAATGAAAAAAATATTATTATCAGGATCGGTTGCACTTCTGCTTGGCGGATGTGCACAGAATGTACTGACACATGATGAAGCTACAGCAATCATTAAAAACAGTAAAGAGACAACAACTACTCCACAGAAATTTCAGGCTTCCCTGAACAGTGCAAAAGTACAAGATGGGTGGATACGAACTTTCCACGACACTAAATTAACTGCCCTAGTCAAAGAGGCACAGAGAAACAATCCGAGTCTTAAAGTTGCTGCTGCCAAAGTTGAAAGAGCAAATGCACTGACTAGATTGACAGAGGCTGAACTTAAACCAAGCATTGGTGCATCTGCTTACTATCGTGACAACAATGCTGAAGGTGCTTCAGAAGTTGCTTTCGGTGGTTTGGGTATCTCTTGGGAACCTGATGTTTGGGGACGTGTTGGCAATGCCGTTGCCGCACAGAAAGAATTAACTGCTGCACAACTTGCAGACTACAATTTTGCCCGACAGTCTCTTGCTGCTTCTACAGCAAAAGCTTGGTTCATACTCAATACAAATGCAAAAATTTATGAATTCTCAAAAAAGATTGTTTCACTTCAGAAAAAAGGATTGCATGTCCTCACTGCAAGAGAAGAGATCGGTCAAGGGAATAAACGTGATGTTCACATCTCAAAAGCTCTCGTTGCAGAAGCACAGGAAGCTACACGCGCTGCACTTTCAGCCAAAGAGCGTGCACAAAGAGCACTTGAAGTTCTTGTAGGTCGTTACCCATCAGGAAAACTGCAGGCAAGAAGTCTAACACATGCTCCATCACGTATTCCAAATGGCTTGCCTTCACAGCTTCTTGAACGACGTCCTGATATTATTGCAGCAGAAGAACGTGTCGCTGCTGCTTTTCACCAAAAGGCATCGGCTGAACTTATGCATCTACCTAACATAAATCTGCGTTTAGGTGTAGGACCAAACTCTATCAATGATGCCATCACCAATCTTGCAGGTGGCGTCTTTGCTCCATTATACACTGGTGGCGCTATTGAAGCACAGGTTGCTGTAGCTAATGCAGAACAGAAAGCAGCCATAGCTGCTTATGCAAAAACCGCATTGCAAGCCTTTAAAGAGGTTGAAAATGCACTTGCAGCAGAGAAACACCTCTCTGCCCGTCTTGCCTCTGTTAACATAATGGTCAAAGAGTATAAAAAAGCGTATGATATGACTGTAGAGCGTTACCGTATCGGTGAAAGTTCAGTACTCGATATTATACTCGTTCAGAGTAAGTGGGTTGCTTCAGAAATTAAACGTATGCAGGTACTAAAACAAAGACTTATCAATCGTGTTAACCTACACCTTGCACTGGGTGGAAGTTTTGATGGGAAATAACAGCATAGGCAAATAGAATTACAGGAGGCAAAGATGCATGAGCACTTAACGATCTTAGGTATTACACTGGTCATTTTGGGCTATGGATTTTTCTCCAAACTCTTAGCCAAATACAATATTTCTGGCCCTATGGTCTTTACATTTATAGGTGTACTGCTCTCTTCTCTATTCTTAGGCGACAAACCCGTTACATTCAATGCCGAAGCAGTACAGATAACGGCAGAGATCGCCTTGATTGTCGTACTTTTTTCAGATGCAGCAGCACTAAATCTCAATAAACTCAAAGCAAAATGGAGTCTTCCAACACGACTTCTCTTTGTGGCACTCCCCATTACCATTGTGCTTACCTACTTTACCGCACAGGCATTCTTTCCAACAGAAGCACCGCTCTATCTGCTTTTACTTGCACTCATACTCGCACCTACAGATGCTGCGCTGGGAAAGATAGTCGTTTCTGACAAACGTATTCCTGAAACAGTTAGAAATACCATCAATGTAGAATCTGGGCTCAATGACGGAATTGTTTTTCCTGTACTTCTGACTGTTCTTGCACTTATAAGCTCCAACGGCGCGAATGGTTCAGAAGGCTGGTTTGGATATATTGTCCAACAGATCAGTATTGGTGCTATTGCTGGTGCTTTTGTTGGATGGACAGGTGCAAAATTGACCCAATTTACTATAGGTAAAAGCTGGATAGAACACCAGTACCTCAACCTCATACCTGTTGCTCTTGCCATACTCTCTTTCTATTTTGCAGAATATTTTCACGGTAACGGCTACATTTCCGCTTTTTTTGCAGGTCTATTCCTAGGAAACACCAGTAGAACCTTAAGAAAAAATGTAGAAGAGTTTGCCGAGAGTGAAGGGGAACTGCTTATTATGATCTCTTTTCTGGTATTTGGTCTGGTTTTTGTTCCCTTTATGTTACCCTACCTTGACCTCAATACTTGGATCTTTGCATTACTGAGTCTTACTCTACTGCGAATACTACCCATTGTACTAAGCTTCGGTTTTTTTAAGCTAGACATAGGTACACGTATTTTCATAGGGTGGTTCGGTCCAAGAGGGATTGCTTCAATACTATATATTCTTGTAGCTACACATCATTTAGGTAGTACAGAAGGTCATGAACAGATATTTGCTGTGGCGTCACTGACTATACTTCTTTCTATCGTTTTACATGGTCTTTCAGCAAAACCATTGGCTATACTCTACAGTAAACATCATAAAGAAAAATCTGAAGAGTAACACTTTTTACGATACAAAGCCTTATGTAAGTATGGCTATAATAATAAATGAAAAAATCAATAATTATTTTATTCCTACTCTTGGGACTAAACAATCTTTACGCACAAACACTTGAGCCAAAATTGTATGCCAATATTCCTACAGGTTTAAATGTAGCACTTATAGGCTATGGGCATACACAAGGTGCTATACCAGAAAATACTTCTCTGGGGTTAGAAAATCCAAATTTAAACATAGAGAGTACTTTTTTAGCCTATGCAAGAACTTTTGGCCTTTTTGGAAGAAATACAAAGTTTGATATTATAATACCATACTCAACACTAGATGGAACAGCAGAAGAATTTGGAAAAGATGTTAGTCGCCATGTGCGTGGCATTGGAGATATGAAAGCAAGAATTTCTTTCAATATATTTGGTGCACCTGCTCTCTCTTTTAGTGAATTTGCCAACTATAAACCCGATACTGTAATGGGTGTTAGCCTTCAGGTCAGTATTCCTACAGGACAATATGACAGTTCAAAGTTAGTCAATATTGGTACAAACAGATGGGCTTTGAAACCTGGTATTGGTATTGCAAAAACCATAAATGATTTTACTATAGAATTATCGGCAGATGCAGAATTTTATTCAAAGAATGATGCTTTTTATGGAGGTATTTCAAGAGTTCAAGATACTATCTACTCCGCTCAAGTACATGTTTTGTATGCATTTAAAAATTCCATGTGGCTAAGTGTTGGTACAACATACTATAAAGGTGGAGCATACAGCAATAATGGTATACCTACCGATACAGAGTTGAGTAACACTCGAGTAGGTGCAACAATGTTCATACCTATAAATAGGCTTAACTCTATTAGACTTTATGCGAACAGTGGTATAAATACAAGGTATGGTACGGATTTTGATGCTCTAGGTATATCTTGGCAGTATATATGGATGGATAGATAGAAAACTTCTCTTTATCACAATAAGGATACTACTCCTTATTGTGACTTTTAATAATATTGTATGCTTTGTTTATATCTTGCATTTTAGAAGTTGCCTCTTCTATATAAGCTTCATCTTTCTTTTGTGACATTAAAATATCTGGGTGGTACTTTCTTACTAATTGTCTATGAACCTTTTTAATATGAACCATATCATCATTTTCATTAACACCTAAAATTTCATAAGCCTCTTCAAGTCCCATACTCTCTTGCTTATTTTGAGTCATATTTTCAAATCTACTTACCATAGCAGCATACTCATTTGGAGAAATATTTAACTCAGTAGCAATAATACGCAGAGTGTTATCTTCATCAGAACTAATGCCGCTGTCTACAAATGCAAGTTGAATTAAAAATCCAATAAATTGTCGGCGTTTTAGTATACTTCGTCCAAGTAAATTGTTTAAAGACTCTGCTACTTCTTTAGTATTATTTATATTTTTTTCTTCGCTAAATATCTCTTTTAAAATAGCTCTTGTTTTCTCTTTTTCTATGAAAACATTAGAGATATCATCAAACATTATACCTACAAGATGAGCTTCAAGTTCACTAACACGTCCATCTGCCTTTGCTACTTTTGCAGCAAGTGCAACGAAGTGTCCCAGTTCACTCTGCCGAAACAACTCTTTAGAGCCAGACAGTTTATTTAATTTATTTCGAGCATATATTTTGTAAACGTTAAATGCTACATATAGCGAAGCTACAATTGTCAGGGTTACCCATATATTTACAATAAAAACATAGTACAAGAACAGTAAAGTTACTGCCAAATATATCCATTTTCTAATATTAATCATTCTCTATCCATTTGTTAAAGTTTTATCAATTTTATCAGAATTTACCAAAGTTTATGATATTGGTCATACTCTAATATAGTCGTAATCTTACAATATATCTGAGTAACCACTTGTTAGTGTTTATAAAATATAGAAATAATTTTTAGGAATTCACAAATCCCAAAATGACTCCTTCAGGAATTTTCATAGGTCTCATTTTTTTACTATCTACAAAAACCCATTCAGTTTTACCTTCCAAAATAAGGGCATCATCACTTACTCGTCTCAATTCATATCGTCGTGTAGATAAAATTTTACCTATATCTTCTATCCATGTTTTCATTTGAAGTTCATCATCTTTAAAAGATGGTTTTTTATACTCAATTGTATGTGATTTTGCAACCCATGTTCCACCAAACTCTAAACATTTTTCATATCCTGAGCCCACTGCTGCACCATGTTTTGTAGCTGCATCTATCATCCACGATAAGTATACGACATTGTTAACATGCCCATTGAAATCTATATCTTCCTCTTTTACTTTAAATGTGTATATATATGGTTTCATTAAATTTTCTCTCCTTTATTTGAAAATGCTTCAAAGAACATTCCAATGACTGAAGCAATCATCAGAAAAATTCCAGCAGTTTTAGTCAATCCTGATATTAAGGATTCATATTGCAATAGACCCAATGTTTTAAATATATAGTGAAAATCATGCAAAGCATCTACACCTAAAAATGATTTATGTGCCGGTAAAATTGCTCCCTCATGTGCTGTAGACATATACCAAGATGTATAATCCACAGAAATTCCTAAAATAAACAAGCCTACGTAAAAAGCTATTTTATTGCCTTGTTTTTTATAATAATATGCAATACCTAATGGAAACAACCATTGAAAAAGTGTTCCATTAATGACCATAACAAACTGCGGACATGGCAAAATATAACAAACACCATGCCCACCTTCATGCACAATACCTAAAGTCTGGTTAATAATAAACTGATAAATATTAAAAATATATTCCGTAATACCTGAACTGTGATGAGATGAATTTGTATAAGGCTTGTAGTTGATGTATAAAATTAAAAAAAGAGTAAAAAGTACCAGAACTGCCTTCTTAGCATTTGTACTAGGAAGGTGTTCTTTATTGGCTTTCTTTTTAGGGAAAAGGTATTTAAATCTATTTTTATTCAAAATAAATTTAAATACTTCTAGGGTCTACAATCTTACCAGCAATAGCAGAAGCAGCAGCAACTGCTGAGTTTGCCAAGTAAATTTCAGATGTTCTTGCACCCATTCTTCCAACAAAGTTTCTGTTTGTTGTTGCTACACATCTCTCTCCATCTCCAAGAATACCCATGTATCCTCCCAAACATGCTCCACAAGTAGGGTTAGAGACAACAGCTCCTGCTTCTATAAGAATTCTTATTAAACCTTCATCTTGTGCTTGAAGTAAAATCTTTTGAGTAGCAGGAGTAACAATCATACGAGTATGACGTGCAACTTTTTTACCATCCATAATTTTTGCAGCAATACGTAAATCTTCAATACGCCCATTTGTACAAGAGCCAATCATAACTTGGTCAATCTTCAAATCATCTTCAACTGCTTGCTCTACAGATTTACCATTTGAAGGTAAAAATGGATAAGCAATTACAGGAGACAAAGTCTCTGTATCTATAACTATTGTTTGACAATAGTTTGCATCATCGTCAGAGTAGTGTATTTTTGGTTCTGCTCTAAGTCCACCATTTACTTTTGCTCTATCATCAAGATACTCTTTTGCAATGTCATCAACTGCAAAAATACCATTTTTAGCACCTGCTTCAATAACCATATTTGATATAGAAAATCTATCTGCCATGTCCAAATATTTTATGGCATCACCTGTAAACTCAATGGCTTTATATAGAGCTCCATCAACACCAATTTGGCGAATAAGCTCCAAAATAATATCTTTACCATATATGTGCTCACCTGGTACTCCAGTTAATTCAACCTTAATAGTCTCAGGCACCTTAAACCAGTTTCCACCAGTAATCATTCCAAATGAAAGATCAGTTGAACCCATACCTGTAGAAAAAGCACCAAGTGCACCGTGAGTACATGTGTGACTATCTGCACCAATTATGACATCACCAGGAATGACCAAACCTTTTTCTGGAAGCAGTGCATGCTCAATACCCATATCTTTTTCATCAAAAAAGTGTTTCATATCATGTTTGTATGCAAAATCACGAGATATTTTTGCTTGATTTGCAGAAGCAATATCTTTTGCCGGGATATAGTGATCCATAACAATACAAAAGTTATCTGGTTTTGCCAATTTTTTAGCTCCACTCTCTTCAAACGCTCTAATTGAAATAGGAGTTGTAATATCGTTACCAATAATCATATCGATATCTACTCTTACAATTTCTCCTGCTCTTACTTCACGTCCTGCATGTTCTGAAAAAATCTTTTCTGTAATGGTTAATGCCATTTTTAATCCTTGTGCAATAATGTATAATAATTGCGTGAATTATAGCGAAAAGTTTTTTAATGCGTATTTTTAGGTAAAATTACATACATTATATTAAATGGTGTTGTGAGGACACAACACCAATAAATCGGAAGCAACATGAAACTCTACGAACTACAAGCCATAGCAAAACGTTTAAACAACTTTACTTTCATAAGTAGAAGCAGACGTATAGAAGACAACACGTTAGAGATAATGTTCGATAAGTCACAAAGCTACTTTTTCAACATGACAAGAGGACACTCTTTTGTTTACAAAGCTCCATCACAACGTCCACTACAAGGATACAATGCACCCTTTGATACACTGTTGCACTCTCTAATGTCTGGCTCGAAACTCATATCTGTTGACGTACCCAACAATGACCGTATTTTACGTTTTACCATAGCTCCAAAAAGTTCATATAAAGATAAAATCATCTACTTACAGCTAGAGTTTACAGGTAAAAATACAAATGCCATACTCATAGATGACAATGAAGTCATCATAGAAGCACTGAGACACATAGATGCAGATAGTTCATTTCGTGTCATTCGCCCAGGTAAAGAGCTTCTACCAATCCCATGCAGGGTGTTGTCCCTCGACAACACCACTGACAATACCTCTGACACAAATACACAAAATGGTGTTGTGGAGACACAACACCCTACGGATATTGACACATTACTTGAAGAAAAATATATCAACATTCAAAAGCAACGCCTAACAGAGATGAAAAAACAAAAACTCTCTGTTACCGCAAAAAAGAGTCAAAAATTTTCTAAACTCTTAGAGAAACTTCCAGATGAAGATGACTTAGCCAAAGAAGAGACAAAATACAAAAACTATGGAAACCTCATCCTCGCAAATTTATACCAAATAAAACCATACGATACGAAGTTAAAAACATACGACTTTGAAGGCAATGAAATAAGTATAACGCTACCTAAAAACATAAAAATAAATCGTGTCTCTGACTACTATTTTAACCTTTCAAAACGAGCAAAAAGTAAAGCTAAAAATGTGCATATAGAAAAAGAGAACTTAGAGAGTAAAAGAGCTTTTTATGACAATATTTATTATGCTATTGAACAAGCAAAAGAGCCATATGAGCTTGAACTTCTTGTACCAAAAAAAGCAAAGTCTCTTAGGAAAAAAGAGAAGTTAAGAGAGGGTGAACTTTTTTGGATAGAAGGCTACAAAGTACTTGTAGGCAGAAACAGCAACGAAAACCAAAAACTTCTCTCTCTCGCCAAAGGAAATGACATTTGGATGCATACACGTGAGATACCGGGGTCACATGTCATCATCCGAACCGACAAGCAGAATCTTCCAGACTCTGTATTAGAGGTTGCAGCAAAATTATGTGTGGATTTTTCTACAGATATGCCGGGGAATTATCTGGTGGATTATACAAAACGTAAGTTTGTGAAGGTCCAGGAAGGGTCGAGTGTAGAATATGATAAGTATAAGACGCTTTCAATCGTAAAAGAGGGAGTTGAGATAAGGGAGTAATCTCGGTAACTCTATTGTTTTTTTCGTAGGTCGGGGTGCCCTCACCCCGACAAATATTCAAACGTTTTGAAATAGTTTTATTGTATGCAGATTTATGTCTTAAAAAGATTCTATTTTATTTTTCAGAATTTCCTCTTTTTTTAATCTGAGGTGTTGTTTCTCTCTTCATTTTTTTAAAAAAACGAAGCAAAAAAGCGTCTCTATTCTCGAATCACTACGTTTTCAAGGTCGTTCACAGAGACAGGTAGAGCAATTGAGAGCTTGGCTTTCGCCGGATACATAGTTTTATAAAAAATAGTTTTGCTTACTACGGGAAAGAATAATGCCTATAAAAATTTTATCTGAAGTAAAAATACATTCAACTCGCCAGCAGTTTGTGCTTTTTTCTTTTTTGGTTACTTTTTTCTTTTTTTGCGCATTGCAAAAAAGAAAAAAGTGACAGAGAGAAACAAGATCACAATTAGAATTGAAAATAAGTTTGTTCAAAACCATAAAGTTAGATATGCATTCCTACGCAAAGCATAGGAACGAGTCACGCGTTTCAGTGATTTTTAAATACCCATCATTTACGTCGACGACGCATAAACCAATACATCAATCCAAGTCCGAACAACAACCCAGCAAGATCTTCTCCTGGCATCTCTTTGTAACAAAAGAGCCTATCCATCTTAGAACGAGTTTTATAATGTCAAAAAGCTATAAAACCAGAGTATAACCCAAGTAATGTTATAATCATTTTTACTATGATTACAGGATAAAACATGATAAAAATTTTTACAGATCACCAAGAGCGTTGGCTTACAGGTATTGGGCTACTTGCACTTGTAGGCTTCATTGGTTGGATTGACAACTTCTTTACAATGTGGGCATTTTTAGGTGTCATCTATATGTTTGCATTTTATGAAGCAATGAAGTTATTTAAATTAGTAGGTCCATCTTCTTATTTTTGGGCTGCATTTTTATGGATAACTGCATATTTTTACCCCAACCCAGATGATCTTTTTTTCTTAATAGCAATCATTTTTGCTGCTTCTTTAGCCTATTTTCACAATTTTGACAAAAGATTATTATTTCCATTCCTGTACCCAGTATCAGGCATACTCTTTTTCCTTGTAATATATCAAGATTATGGCATACAAGCTATGGTATGGCTTCTTGTAACAGTAGCACTTACTGATGTATTTGCCTTCTTCACAGGAAAAGCTATTGGGAAAACCAAATTTTCTGACACTTCTCCAAACAAAACAATTGAAGGTGTAGTGGGTGGAGTTCTTATTGCTACAATTCTTGGTACTTATGCTGGTCTGTTTATAGCACCATTTTGGACAGCACTTACTGTTACTCTTTTAACTTCTCTATCTTCTGTATTTGGAGATCTTTTTGAATCTTACCTAAAGCGTGAAGCGGGAGTTAAAGACTCTGGAGACATACTACCAGGTCATGGTGGAATACTTGACAGAATAGATGGATATCTCCTTGCAGCACCTATGATGGTTATTGCACTAAGAGCCTTTTTATAATTTAGATACTTTAGGAAATATAAATGAATAGCATTGTTCTACTAGGTTCTACAGGTTCTATTGGTGTAAATACGCTCATAGTAGCTTCGCGTTACAACATTGAAATAGAAGCGCTAGTTGCCGGAAAAAATATTGACCTACTCAATAAGCAGATAAAAGAGTACAAACCAAAAATTGTTGCCATTGCAAATGAGAGCGATAGACATAGAGTAAACCATACAAATGTACTCTGTGGTGCTCAGGGGATCATAGACCTTATAGAACAATCTTCAAGCAGTACCATAGTAAATGCACTGGTTGGCTATGCAGGTCTTGCACCAACCATTAAAGCTACGTCCATGGGGAAAAAGGTCGCACTTGCAAATAAAGAGTCTTTAGTCGTTGCAGGAGAGTTCATAGATATGTCACTCATAACCCCAATTGACTCTGAACATTTTGGTTTGTGGTATCTTATGAATGAACGTCCTGTTTCAAAACTCTACATAACAGCTAGTGGTGGGGCATTTAGAGATTGGGATATAGACAAGATGAAAGATGCAACATTTTCAGATGCATTAAAACATCCAAACTGGTCTATGGGCAATAAAATCACTATAGATTCTGCAACTATGACAAACAAGGTTTTTGAACTACTTGAAGCAAAATGGCTCTTTAACACTTCAAACATAGATGCCGTTATAGAAAAGAAATCAATAATTCATGCACTTGCCGAATTTAAAGATGGCTCAACAACTGCACATTTTGCAGGTGTTGACATGAAACTACCAATAGCTTTTGCTTTAAAAGGTGAAGTGACAGATGAAATTTTAGCTCCTACCAACTTACTTGCTATTGGTGGTTTAGAGTTCTTACCCATCGAAGCAGAGCGTTATCCTATCTGGAACATTAAAGATCATATTTTACAAAACCCTCATTTAGGTGTGGTCGTCAACGCCGCCAATGAAATAGCAATTGATGCTTTTCAAAAAGAAGAGTGCAGCTTTTTTGGCATGAGTGAAATAATTTTGGATGCGTATACAAAATTTGGAGATGTGAAAGCAACCTCCATTAAAGAAATTATTGAGATAGATTCTGAGGTGAGAAAGTATGCTGAAAACATGTAGGGTGTTGTCCCCTGACAACACCGAAAAGTCAGCGTTATATTTGCTGTTGTGGAGGCACAACACCCTACAGCAAAAGGATTTTTAATGAAAACCCTTATTCTACACGGCTGGGGTGGTTCAGATGCCCCACATTGGCAAGCTCAACTTGCTGCGGAAATAGCAAAAAACTATGGAACAGTATCTTTTCCTCTTCTTGAAAATTGCCACTTTCCATCAAAAAACAGATGGCTAAAACAAGTTAAAGCTTTGTTAAAAGATTTCAAGCCAGACACTATTGTTTGTCACTCTTTGGCAAATACACTTTGGTTTTGGCTTTGCCAAGATGAAACATTTATGAATGAGCTTGGTTCCGTTAAAAGACTTTTTATGGTTGCACCTCCAAGTTTGACAACAAAAGAAGATACAATTAAAACTTTTTTTCCTTGTGAAATACCTAAAAATATATATGCAAATGAAGTTCAGATGATAGTTTCAAACAATGACCCATACATTGAAATTGATGAAGCCAAAAGTCTTGCTGAACACTTTAATATACCATTAAAAATCATTGAAAATGCAGGACATATTAATGCAGATAGCGGTTATGGAAAATGGGGATTCATAGAGAAACTTGTAATGGAGAAAAAATGATTTACAGAGACACATTATGATTTTAAGCATAGAAAGCTCTTGCGATGACAGCTCTATTGCTATAACAGAGCTAGAAACAAAAAAAATCTTATATCATAAAAAAATATCACAAGAGGCTCAACACTCAGCATATGGAGGTGTTGTTCCAGAACTTGCTTCAAGACTTCACGCAGTTGCTTTACCTGAAATATTAAAAGAGACAAAACCTTACTTTTCTAAACTGAAAGCAGTTGCCGTTACAAATCAACCTGGCTTAGGCGTTACTCTTCTTGAAGGTATTGCTATGGCAAAAACACTATCTGTACTACAAAAGGTCCCTCTTATACCAGTACATCATCTCAAAGGCCATATATATTCGCTATTTATTGAAAAAGAGACTATTTTTCCACTTCTTGTTCTTCTCATATCAGGAGGACACACACAGATTATAAAAGTGACAAGTTTTGAACATATGGAAATCTTGGCAACAAGCATAGATGACTCAGTTGGTGAAAGTTTTGATAAATGTGCAAAGATGATGGGCTTTGGTTACCCTGGTGGTCCTATTGTTGAACAGTTAGCAAAAGATGGTGATGAAAACCGTTTTGAATTGCCCGTTCCTTTACGTAACTCTCCTCTTATAGCATTCTCTTTGTCTGGCTTAAAAAATGCTGTCAGATTAGTAGTTGAACGTCTTGGTGGTGTTGAAAAAATGTCTTCACAAGATAAAGCAGATCTAGCTGCTGCATTTCAAAAAGCAGTCAAGTTACATTTATTACAAAAAAGTAAAAAAATATTTGCTAAAGAGCAGATAAAAGATTTTGCAATTGTAGGTGGAGCATCAGCAAACAAATACATACGAGAAGCATATGAAAAACTCTGTTCAGAATTTGGAAAAAACATGCACTTGGCACCCTTAGAATATTGTTCCGATAATGCAGCAATGATTGGAAGATATGCCATCGATGCTTATGAAAAAAAACAGTTTATAGATCCAAATAAAATAGACATTGTAAGCACTAAAAAACAGCAAAGCGGAATGCTTCTCTAATATTCTCAAAAAAAGACGTTAAATTCCGTACCAATGGGCACTTAAAGCCCCTCTTCCTAAGTTTATTTCGGTAAAATATATACAATTATAAGCTAATTCAAGGGAGTTATCATGGCAGAATATGGTGCTAGTAATATTAAAGTCCTCAAAGGACTTGAAGCAGTAAGAAAAAGACCCGGTATGTACATTGGTGATACAGCTACAAAAGGTCTTCATCATTTAGTATATGAAGTTGTTGATAACTCTATAGATGAGGCAATGGCAGGCTACTGTGATACTATTAAAGTTACTCTTACAAAAGCTGGATCGGCAATTATTGAAGATAATGGACGTGGTATTCCTGTAGCAGAACACCCTACTGAAAAAATTTCAGCAGCAACTGTTGTACTAACAGTACTTCACGCTGGTGGTAAATTCGATAAAGATACATATAAAGTATCTGGTGGTCTTCATGGTGTTGGTGTTTCTGTTGTAAATGCCCTCTCTAAAGACCTTCATTTAACTGTCAATCGTGATGGTCATACTTATGAACAAGATTTTAAAAAGGGTATCCCTCAAAAACCTCTAGTTCAATCTGGAACTACTCGTAAGAAAGGTACCAAAATTGAATTTTGGGCAGATGATACTATTTTCACAGAGGGGACTACTTTTCAAAAAGAGATCTTGATGAAAAGGTTCAAAGAGCTAGCTTACCTGAACCCAAAAATCACTATTGACTTTAGAGATGAAAGAGATGGTACAAAAGAGATTTATCACTTTGAAGGTGGTATTAAACAATTCGTAGAAGATATGAATACAAAAGAGCCTTTAACAACTGCTCAATTCTTTCAAGGAAAAGCAGATGATATTGAGATAGATATTGCACTTATGTATGCTAATTCTGACTCAGAAAAATCATTATCTTTTGTAAACAACATTAAGACAGCAGATGGTGGTACTCATGAGGCAGGTTTTAGAGCAGGTCTTACTCGTTCTATGGCATCTTACATTTCCAAAAATGCCAATGCTAAAGAGAAAGGCACTAAAATTACAGGAGATGACTGTAAAGAAGGTCTAGTAGTCATTGTCTCAGTACGTGTGCCTGAACCACAATTTGAAGGGCAAACTAAAGGGAAACTAGGTTCTTCTTATGTACGTCCACTTGTACAAAAATTCTTTTCAGAAAATTTCAACAAATATTTAGAAGAGAATCCTATTGAAGCTAAAGCGATTATGGCACAAGTTCTATTGGCTGCACGTGGTAGAGATGCGGCAAAAAGAGCAAAAGATCTTGTAAAACGTAAAGACTCTATGAGTGTTGGAACACTTCCAGGTAAATTGGCTGACTGTCAAAGTAAAGACCCTGAAATATCAGAAATATATCTAGTGGAAGGGGACTCTGCTGGAGGTTCTGCAAAACAAGGTCGTGACAGAGTATTTCAAGCTATCTTGCCTCTAAAAGGTAAAATTCTTAACGTTGAGAAAGCACGTTTAGAAAAAATCCTTAAATCTGATGAAATCAAAAACATGATCACTGCACTTGGTTGTGGAATTGGGGAAGAGTTCAACGAAGATAAATTAAGATACCACAAAATCATCATCATGACCGATGCCGATGTTGATGGATCTCACATTCAAACTCTTCTAATGACATTTTTCTTTAGATTCCTTCAACCAGTTATTGAAAAAGGTTATCTATACCTTGCTCAACCACCTCTTTATCGTTACAAAAAAGGTAAAAATGAGACTTATTTGAAAGATGATAAATCACTAAATGATTTCCTTATTGAAAATGGTATTTCTGCAATTGAGAGTGATACAATGGGAGAAGCAGACCTAGTTGATCTTTTCAAATTGGTTGCATATTATCAAATGACTCTAAAAGAGATTGAAAAACGTTTTGCTCTTCCAGAAGCACTACGATACATGATCGAAAATCCTGATGTTATTGGCACTTCAAACATAGAGTTGGCAAAAACTTTAGAAAGTTTCATTGATACTCTTGGATATAACATTCTAAATAAGTCTGTTACAGAAGATAAACTTCACTACTTTGTGCAAACAAACGATGGTCTTGAAGAGTTAATTGTGGATGAAGTTCTTTTTTCAAACCCACACTACAATGAAGCTATACTTATACACAAAAAAATACAAGATCATATAACAGATGAATTTAAAGACAAAGATTTGTTAGAACTATTTGCTTTAGTTGAAAGTTCTGCAAAAAAAGGTGCTTATATTCAGCGATACAAAGGTCTGGGGGAGATGAACCCAGAGCAACTTTGGGAGACAACAATGACTCCTGAGAACAGAAGACTTTTACAAGTTAAAATAAATGATATTGAAGAAGCAAGCGATACCTTTACACTCTTTATGGGTGATGAAGTTGAACCAAGAAGAAACTACATTGAGAGTCACGCAAAAGATGTGAAGCACTTGGATGTATAATGCTATTATCAGAGCTAAAAGAGAGAGAAAGACGCTTTAAACTAGCATTACGTGCTGGTATTCCTATTGTCATACTCATTTTTTTAGTTCTATATAGCACTATATTAAAAGATAATCAGCAAGATATATCTTTTGATCTTGAAACTGCTTTAATGAGCTCTGCTATTTTATTTATATCTGTCTATTTCATATATTTTCTTATAGATTTATCTGTTAAAGAGACACTTATAGATAATGCAACTCATGGCTACAACGAAAAAGCTTTTATCTCCCAAATAGTAAAATACAAACCAAATACTCTTGCTCTACTAGTTATTAAAAACTTATCTACTATAAGTGAGAACTATAGCAACGATGATGTCGATTTACTTTTATACAATATAGTTCATAAACTGGACAATATGCTTAGAAAAAAAGGTTTTAAAGATACTCTAATTTCTCGTAGATATGGAGCCGAATTTTTAATTGCTATCAACAACAATGAAAATAATGTGCAAGAAATTTTTGAAGAGTTCACCTCAAGCAATAAAATCATGAATGAAATTGAAATTGACTATAATTTTTCAATCATTACCAATATTGGAGATGATATAGAAAAAGATATATTGTATTTAAAAGATTTACTTCCTTCACAAAAAAGATCAATCACAAATAGTAAAAATGTTCGCGTGTCAAAAGATGCCAAAGAGCTATCTCAAATTGAAGATTGTATTATAGGAGCTTTAAAAAACAATGATCTTATTTTGTCATACAGACCTCTTCTAAATACACAAACAAATAAAATAGATATTTATGAAATATCTGTAAAATTAAAATCAAAAGGCCCAGAGCCAATCTTACCAAGAATATACTTACCTATCTTAAATCGTTTAGGGCTAGGTAGAGATTATGATTTTGCACTGGTGAAGAAAGTATTGGAAACTCTACCTTTAATTGATGATGAGATATCTTTATCTTTTAACTTATCTCCATTTTCCCTAAGAGATGAAAAATTTCAAAATAACTTTTTTGACTATTTAGATAGAAGTGCTGTAGATTCCAATAGATTGATTATAGAACTTTATGAACGAAAAACACATCATGATTTAAGTGGGTACCTAAAAACTTTGAACAAATTCAGAACAAGAGGAGTACGTATTGCCATTGACAATTTCGGCTCATCCAATGCATCTATGGAATATATGAAAAATTTCCGCTTTGACATTGTTCAATTTGACAGAGACTATGTAACAAAACTTGATGATTCAAATACATATACCATGTTAGAATCTCTTGTTGAAATGTCAAAAAATTTACATATTGTTACTGTAGCAAAATGGGTAGATAATGAGATGCAAAAAGAGAAACTAAAAAAACTTGGCATAAACTATTTCCAAGGTTTTGGAATAGGAAAACCAATATCACAAAACAAACTAATAGACATATACAATTAAAGGAAACAACATGAAATATGGTGAAAAAGAGATACAAGAATTTGATATTAATGCAGAAGAGCACTACTGGCCAAATGAACATACAAAAAATTATACAGTGAACATTGAACTTCCAGAGTTTATGTGTCTGTGTCCACGTTCAGGTTACCCTGATTTTGCAACAATTAAACTTTCATTCATGCCGAACAAAAAAGTTATTGAATTAAAAGCGATTAAATTATATATTAACTCATTTATGAACAGACATATTTCTCATGAAAATTCTGCAAATGAAATTTTTGATACATTATATAAAAAGCTTGAGCCAAAATCTATGAAACTAATTGCAGATTTCAATCCTAGAGGAAATGTTCACACTGTAATTGAAATCGATAGCGATAAATTTTAAAAAATCTGTCAATATGACATATATTTAACATTTCTTCTGAAAATATATTATCATCTCCTAAGTAAATTACCAAGGATAGAAATGATAGATTTTCAAGAAGTAATGCAACGCATGAAAGAAGTTATTTTATCTCAAAGCGAGAAAAAGAAAGTTCTCGATAGAGATATAGCAGATGTATTAAACCTAAGCCCACAATATTATGCTGTAATTAAAAAAAGAAATAAAATCCCATATGAAAACTTAGCATATTTTTGCCAAGAACATAAAATTAGCATGAATTGGATCTTACTAAAGCAAAAACCAGAAAAAATAAAATAAGATTTATATTTTTATAAATAAAAGATATTTTTTATCTTCATCATTTTTTCCAAAGCCTACTATCTCCATCTCTTTATATTGAGTGTTAACATCCATTTTAAGCTCAAACATCATAGTATCCATGTCAGATATTAGCAAAGGTGGAATTAACTCTCCAACACTGATCTTAGATGATGTACCATCTATTTCAAATATGAGTTGTTTTTTTATTTCATCGATATGAAATGAATTTAATGCAGCTTCTCCTGCATAAATCAAAGTTTTAGGGTTATCGGGATTATCTTTTAGTAATCCAGCAGTAACAATGTACTCTTCTTTATTTCCAATTTGTTCTCGTATGTCTTCGATGATGTCTATAATAAATTTCATTTTTCTTCTTTCTTTTTTTATTTGATTTTTCAATTGCCTTATGACTAAACTTGTGGCGTTGGTTCTCTCATCATTTTTTTTAAAAAAAACGAAGCAAAAAAATCGTCGTGGCTCTCGAATCGCTATCGCTTACGAGGGCGTTCGCCACGACAATGTTTATAATATGACTAGGCTATCGCCCTGTTTGAATTGTTTACTCTATAAACACTATTCAAAAATAACTTGATTGTCTTGGAATAATATTAATATTTAGTAATGGTTAGTTTCGGAGTTAATTTGCTGTAGATTTGATCGAACGAAGATTTTCATAGTGAGAGAGCTTGCAACTGGTAAGTGACCGAACGAAGAAAGCCCCGTTCGATCAAATATGTAGTAAAGAAACCCGTCTTAGCTGTTACGCTTTTCGATAATTTCTTTTGCTACGTTCTGTGGAACTTCTTCATAATGATCAAATTCCATAGAATAAGTTGCACGTCCTTGTGACATTGAACGTAAATCTGTTGAATAACCGAACATTTCAGAAAGTGGTACGAATGCATCAACAATCTTAGATCCTGCTCTATCACCCATACCGTTTACTTGACCACGTCTTTTAGAGATATCTCCAATAACGTCACCCATGTAATCTTCTGGTGTTTCAACTTCAACTTTCATCATTGGCTCAAGAATAACTGGTTTAGCTTCTCTACAACCTTCTCTGAATCCCATTGATGCAGCAAGTTTAAATGCCATCTCAGATGAGTCAACATCGTGGTAAGAACCATCATAAACAGTTACCTTAACATCTTCAACAGGGTAACCTGCTTGAATACCTCTAGCCATTGCTTCTTGAATACCTTTGTTAACTGGTTGAATAAACTCTTTTGGAATTACCCCACCTTTAACTGCGTCAACAAACTCGTAACCAAAACCAGCTTCTTGTGGCTCGATATGCAAGTATACGTGACCAAACTGTCCACGTCCACCAGATTGTTTAGCATATTTGTACTCTTTCTTAACAGATTCACGAATTGTTTCTCTGTAAGATACTTGTGGAGCACCAACTTCAGCTTCAACTTTAAACTCTCTCTTCATTCTATCTACAAGAATTTCTAGGTGAAGTTCACCCATTCCTGAAATAATAGTTTGACCAGTTTCTTCATCTGAAGAGACACGGAAAGATGGATCTTCTGCAGCTAGTTTAGAAAGTGCAACACCCATTTTTTCTTGGTCAGCTTTTGTTTTAGGCTCAACCGCAACAGAAATAACTGGATCCGGGAAATCCATTCTTTCAAGAACAACTTTATCTTTATCTGAACAAAGTGTATCTCCTGTTGTTGTATTTTTAAGACCTACAACCGCACCGATTTCACCTGCATAAATTTCAGCAACTTCTTCTCTTTTGATTGCGTGCATCTTCATGATACGTCCGATACGCTCTTTCTTCTCTTTAGTTGAGTTAAGTACGTAAGAACCTGACTCCAATGAACCACGGTACGCACGAATAAATGTCAACTGTCCAACAAAAGGGTCAGTCATAATTTTAAATGCTAACGCTGCAAACTCACCGTCATCTGTAGATTCAACAATAACTTCTTTTGTTTCATCTTCCATTTCAGTACCCTTAATAGCAGGTGCTTCAACAGGTGATGGAAGGTAAGCAACAACAGCGTCAAGTAGAGTTTGAACACCTTTGTTTTTGAATGCAGAACCAACAGTCATTGGAACAATATGCATACCGATAGTAGCAGCTTTGATTCCTTCTGTGATCTCTTCTTCAGTAAGCTCTTCACCTTCCATGTATTTTTCCATAAGCTCATCATTACCATCAGCTTCAGAAATTTTCTCAATAAGGTTTTCACGATATTTTTCAGATAATTCAACCATATCTTCAGGAATCTCTTCTACGTGGTAGTTAGAACCCATCTCAGCATCTTTATCCCAAACGATTGCTTTCATTTTTACAAGGTCAACAACACCTTGAAAGTTTTCTTCAGCACCGATTGGTAGTTGAATTGGAACAGGGTTACCTTTTAGTCTTTCAACAATTTGTCTTTCAACTTCATAAAAGTCAGAACCTGTTCTATCATATTTGTTAACAAATACAATTGAAGGTACACCATAACGGTTTCTCTGTCTCCATACTGTTTCAGATTGAGGCTGAACACCACCAACTGCACAGAATACAGATACAGCACCATCAAGTACTCTCATAGATCTTTCAACTTCAATTGTAAAGTCAACGTGACCCGGAGTGTCGATGATATTGATCTGTTTACCTAACCACTCACATGTTGTTGCAGCAGAAGTAATAGTAATACCTCTCTCCTGCTCTTGCTCCATCCAGTCCATTGTTGCAGCACCATCATGTACTTCACCAATTTTGTGTTCAACACCTGTATAGAAAAGAATTCTTTCAGTTGTTGTAGTTTTCCCTGCATCAATGTGAGCAGCAATACCGATATTTCTTACATCGTTAAGTTTGTGCGTTCTTGCCATAACTTTAATTCCTTACCATCTATAGTGAGCAAATGCTTTGTTAGCTTCTGCCATTTTATATGTATCTTCTTTCTTCTTGAAAGCAGCACCTTTTTCAGTAGCAGCATCCATAAGCTCATTACTTAAGCGCTCCATCATAGTTCTTTCATTTCTTTTTCTAGCAGCATCAACAATCCATCTAATACCAAGAGATTGTTGTCTTGTTGGTCTAACTTCGATAGGCACTTGGTATGTTGCTCCACCAACTCTTCTTGATTTTACTTCCATAACAGGCTTAACATTTTCTATTGCTTTGTTGAAAACATCAATACCTTTTTCACCAGATTTTGATTCAATTCTTTCTAACGCAGAATACATAACTTTTTGCGCTGTGCTTTTTTTACCATCAAGCATAACAGCATTGATGAATTTTGTTAATATTTTAGAACCGTGTACTGGATCTGGCAATACCGGTCTAACGGGAGCTTTTCTTCTTCTCATATGAGGATTCCTTCAATTTATTAAAATTTACTCAAGTCTTGTTCCCTAAGGAGAATCTTTTAAAGATTCGTAACAACACCTGCCGAAGTCTGTTCCCAGACTAAACTATAACTTTTTACCATTTATCTTTTTTGATTAGCAGCAAAGCTACTTCTCAATTAATCTCATTAAAACTAAATCTTTTATGAGAAACTAAAGATCAATTATTTTTTAGGTCTTTTAGTTCCGTATTTAGATCTAGCAACTGTTCTACCTTGAACACCTGAAGCATCTAGTGCACCACGAACAATGTGATACTTAACACCAGGTAAATCTTTAATTCTACCTCCACGTACTAGTACGATTGAGTGCTCTTGAAGGTTGTGACCCTCTCCACCGATATATGAAATTACTTCAAATCCAGATGTCAATCTTACTTTAGCAACTTTTCTAAGTGCTGAGTTAGGTTTCTTTGGAGTTGTAGTATATACTCTTGTACATACCCCTCTTCTTTGAGGACATTTTACTAAAGCAGGTGATTTTGATTTTTTCACTTGCTTCTTACGTTCTTTACGAATCAATTGGTTAATTGTAGGCAATTCTTTTCCTTTCTGTTTTTCCATTTTACATTTTCATGTTTTATGGGTTAGTTTGAATTGAGATCTTATCTCTTGAATCTGGGTTCTTACACCACATACAAGTACTCTCTTGAGTATTTGTATCTAGCGTAAAACTTTTAAAAAAGCCTGTGTCAGCACATTTTTGGAGGCATATTATATCGAAATATTCTTTGATTTTTCTGAAGCATGTAGCCACTAGGCTTGAGCAGAGCCCAATTTAAAAATTGGACTCTTTTGAAAGTTACTGAATACCACACATTATTTTGTGCTATATTAAATATTTTTTAAAATTTGTAAGATGCTATAAATCTACTTTGATTTATTGTTCTATCTTTTGTTGCTGTATTAAATTCAGATGTACTTTGTACATTCCAAACTCTAAATAACCAATTTTTTGCTGGTTTGTATGTCAATACCAAGTCTGTTTCTGTAGAATCATCACTAACACCTACTAAAGATGATTGTCCATAATCAGCATATGCTCCAGATAAGATAATAGCACCAGGTATCATATCGATTGATGGCAATTTATACGCTGCAGATACTTTATATGCATCTACATTTGGTCTAAATGCATTTCTTGTAAGAATTGTTGTTGTGTAAAGAGGGTCTGCACCCCATGCATTTACAAACTGATCTCCATTACTTGAGTTGTATCCTACTCCTACCTTAAATCCTTTATATGCAGCAGAAGCCATAGCACCCCAGATAGTTGGAGTATCACCATTTACAACAACAGCATCATCTAAACTCTCATATAAGAATTGTGCACCAAAGTTAAATTTAAATCCACCATCTAACTTTAATGTTGTCATTGTATCTGCATAAAATTGATTTGCAATACCATCAACATAATAGTTCCATGCTTGAATTTTTGTATTTGGTATAGATTTGTTAACTGCACCAACAACAATCATCCCTGCATCATCACCAAGTGCTAAGGTACCAAAGTTTTCAAAATCACCTCTTGATGTTGCAAGTTTTGAAGCACCATGAATACCTCTAGCTGGCTTATTACCCGCTTTCGAAATAAGTCCTGCTTCACCAATAAAACCATAATCAGCCAACGATCTTGCACCATACATCATGTTAGTAAGGTACCCACCAACTAGCTTAGTCTGAGGAATCAAACCTTTAGCATTAAGCATTACACCTTCATAAAGGTTTGGCTGAGTTGAATACTTTATAGTAGTCATTGGTGTTTTAAGTCTAAAACGACCAGCTTTTGCATCTACTGTATCATTTTGGTATCTTAAGTATGCTTCTTCAAAATCAAACCATGTACCTGTTGTATCTTTTTCAGATTTCTTACCCATATAGATACCACCTGCAACGTATTTACCATCAAGATCTCTAAGTCCTGTATCTGTCACAAGTCCACCAGCTACTCTTGCAGAGAATCCGCTATATACAGGAGTTGTATATCCTAAGTTCAAATAAAGAGCTGAACCTGTGTTTTTATCGTATCCATTACTTTCACCATCTAAAATATGGATAATCTTTGCTTGTCCGTCAAATGTTCCATAATCTGTTGCTTCTACAACTACTGGTGCAGCTACAGGAGCTATGTCTCCACCTGCCATTAGTGCTACAGATGCCAAAGTTGAAAGTGCAACTATTGTTAATTTTTTCATTTTATTTTCCTTGTTTTTGTTTATATCTATTAAACAAAGCATATGTCCAAGTATGCTTTGTAGTTTTTATTTAGATTGGTTCATTTACTTTAATAGTACACTCATGTTTAGCATTACAATCTATGTTTGCATCTACATAAAATACTTTTGTCAAATCTCCACCATGTTTTTCAACAGCCATCATAGCTTCTGTAGACATTGCACCAGCAGCACAGTTCATGATAACTATCTTATTGTGAGTAGAAAGTTCAGCTACAAAATCTTTTGATTTTTTAGAATCAAATGGAGCTGAAATTGCACCTTTGATGTGACCAGCAGCAAAACTATCTGCAGAACGTACATCTACTAAAACAATGTTTTCTGGTACATTTTTTATCATCTCTTTATACCAAGGTCCATAAACCATACCTAGGTTCTCTTCTTGATCTGCAACAAGTTGAACACCATGTGCTTCTATATACTCTTTTGTATCAGCTTTTGCTTCTTTAGGAGCATTTGCTTTATCTACTCTTTTTCCCTCTACTGCCAATCCATCTTTTTCCCATGCTGGAAGGCCTGCTGCATATACAGATACACTTTTGTATCCTAGTTTTACCAATTCTCTTGCTACATTATGTGACTTTGCACATTTAAATCCACCACAATAAACAATAATTTTTGCAGCTTTATCTGCTGGCAATTTGTCTTTCATTGTGTCAAATTTAGTATCTGGAATATTTACTGCACCTTTAATACGAGTTGCTGTATAAACTTTTTCAGGTCTAGCATCAATAATAAATCTATCACCTTTTTTTACAGCTGACTTAACAAGTAATGTACTTACATCAACATAGTGACCTGTTTTTTTCCAAGCTGGATAACCTGCCTGATAAACTTTTACATTTGTAAAACCTTCTGCTTTCAATAGTGCTGCAACTTTTGGTGCCAAAACACACTTCCATCCACCACAATATGTAATGATTTCAGCTGTTTTATCAACATCTTTCAATTGTTCTAAATCTACTTTAAATGACCCTTCAGAAATATTTATGGCACTTGGCACATGTCCAACCATAAACTTTTTAGAAGGACGTGCATCAACCAATAACGCTTTAGCTGAAACTCTAAGACCTTTTCCAATTTTCTCTTCTACATACTTAGTATCTACAACTTCTAAGTTAGACTTTTTCAATAATGTTTGAACTTTAGGATCTGCTTGTTTCAAATCCATATCTCCTACTGGTAATGCATTGGCATGTAAACTCAATAACAATCCTGTACCTATCAATGAAAGTAATACCCTATTTAATTTCATTATAACTCCTTAGTAAAATATTATGAGTGAACAATCACTCATGGCATAAGAATAGTATTTTAAACTTTTGAATAAACTTAAAAATATTCACTTTGTGTTAATTTTTTGTTAACAATCTATTAAACTTTTTATATCTATTTTTTTTAATAAATATTTTTTATGAAAGAGAAGATTACGCCTAAATACAGTATAATCACAGATGATATATTATTGCTATAAATTTATGAAATAATATAATTTAATCCCACTTTAAGGCTAAGATATGAATCTGTTTGAACTATATACAGACTATGTGAGAAATAAAAAAGATCTCGCTTCCTATGTCAAAGAGCGTAAAAATTACCATACTAGAGGTGAGTTTAGTGATGAAACTCTACTCTATGCACAAGAGTGTTTTAATAGGTTGAAAGAAGATGACCCCGTCATATATGATAAAATGTATGAAACTCTTGAAGAGTATTACAAGAGGGATGAAGGTCTTTGTATGGAATACCCTATTACATTCACAAGAGAAATAATGAAAATATACAAAAAAAATATTCCTGCAGAGAGAGTATATGAAAATTATAAAAAAGGCTTAGATCATCATTGCCAAGATTCATAATATATAAATTAAATCTATTTTGTTATACTAAAGATTAGAAAGAAACAATAAAGGTACAGATATTGCAGTTTGGTGAATATTTAAAATTATGTCGTGAAGAGTCCAACTTAACTCAAAAACAGTTAGTCGACGAGCTATATAATCATGACATAGAAAACTTTTCCGGTCTAGATACAAATACCCTAGGGAAATGGGAGAGAGGTGCGACTAAACCAAAAGCAACAAAACAGATAAGCATATTAAAATATTTTCAAGATTTTTTTAATCTTCCTCTCCCCTGTTTAAACTTATACAATGAAGATCAAATTAAAAAATTAATCTTAAAAAAAGAGATAAAAAACTTATTTGGAAGTACAAAACATATGATTTATAACTTCCCATCAGAAATGATGTCTTGTGAAGATATTGATGTCTATCTTCTTCGTGATTCTGCTCGAATAACTCCCGTTATAGAAAGTTCTACTCACTTTCAACAAACTGACAATAGCGATTTTATAAACCTGAGCTATGAAAAAACAAAAGAGTTTGCACTACATCCAGATACATTCTTTTTGGCATGTGACTACAAAGGCCATGGCTTGGGTTGGATGTTTTGTATGAAAATAAAAGTTGATGTTTTTCAAAAATTGATGAACTTTGAAATGAAAAAATCAGATATAACAGTTGAAGATATAGCATCTTATGACGAAGAGGGATCTATGCTCTTAGGATCATACTTTGCAATGAATGTAAAAGCAGCGTCAATGCTTGTTTTACGTTATTATATTTATCTAATTGAGAATCAACATACTATAAAAGAGATGGGAGGATCTACAACTTCAAGTGAAGCAAGTAAATTTTTTCAGAATATGAATTTGAAGAGATATACTACAACAGAGACAGACAGCAAACAAATAGTCTCTTATAGACAAACTATAAAAGATTTCTTTACTTCTGACATCTCTATACAAATTCTTTTTTCAAAAGACTCTTCTATAGAAGAGTAATAATATAAAAATATTTTAAGAAGGTCGGTCTCCCGACCTTCTTCTACTCTGCTGCCTCTATAACAATATCATCATTGTTAATCATACCTGTACCAACAGGGATCAAACGACCAATAACAACATTCTCTTTAAGATCTTCAAGCATATCTACTGTTCCTGCAATAGATGCAGAAGTCAATACTTTTGTAGTATCTTGGAACGATGCCGCTGAGATAATACTATCTGCACCAACCGCTGAACGTGTAATACCTACAAGCATTGGCTCAGCAAGAGCTGGTTCACCACCAAGAGCAAGTACACTTCTATTCTCTTCTTGGAATTTACGTTTAGAGAGAATATCTCCAGCAATAAACTTAGAGTCACCAGACTCAATAACTTTCACCTGTCTCATCATTTGAGAAGTAACAATCTCAATGTGTTTATCAGAGATGTTAACCCCTTGTCTACGATAAACCATTTGTACTTCAGCCACAATATATTCATACAATGCTTTTTCACCAAGTGCAGATAAGATATCATGACTTGAAACAATACCATCTGTAAGTTTTTCTCCGGCATGAACATACTCACCAGCATTTACCAATGCAACTTTCTTTTTATCTACAAACTGCTCAGTAATTCTACCGTTATCTCCAGATACAATTAGTCTCTCTTTACCACGTAGTGGCTTACCGAAACTAACTACACCATCAATTTGTGCAATAAGTGCAATATCTTTTGGACGTCTTGCTTCAAACAATTCAGAAACTCTTGGAAGACCACCAGTAATATCTTTTGATTTTATAGCAGCTTTTGGTGTCTTAGCCAAAATATCTGCAATACTTACTCCTGCGCCATCCTGAACAAACAAAATAGTTTTAGGATCTAGTTGATAACGAATTATATCTCCTGATTCAGTAGCAAGAACAATTGCTGGTTTGTATGCAGCAGGTATATAATCATTTAACTCTAGTCTTGTATCACCTGTCATCTCATCAAATTGTTCAACCGCTGTAATACCTGGAATGATATCTTCAAATTTCAGAGTACCTTTTTGCTCAGCAATAATTGGCTCAGAATATGGATCCCACTCTGCAATAACAACTTGAGTAGAATTTTCAGGAGCAGAAATTGTATCTGATCTTTCAATAAGATCATTGTTATTTACTTTAATAACTGATCCTCTTGAGATGTAATGTCTTGCTGCCTCTCTATTGTTATCATCAACAATAACAGCAAAAAGACCTTTCTCTTCTACTTTATCACCTTTTTTCACAATATCGTGAGATTCAAGGTAATCACCTTTAAGCAAGAAGAACTTCACTGTTCCTTTAGACTCTGCTAAAACTTCATGTGTTACTGGTGCCCCATCCTCAACTTTTAGTTCAGATGCAAATGGAATACGTGAAGGAACAGACCAAGCTTCGTTAATAACTTCAACAATAGAGTCACCCTCTTCTACATTATCTCCATTTTCAAGAGGCAAGAACAACTTACCTTCTACTTTACCTGCAACACCTGCAAGTTCATTAGATTTTGCTACATCAGATTTTCTAAGTGTATACTTAGCTTCATCACTATCTTTTGAAATTACAGATATTGTAATTTCATCATGTGTAACATTTATAGCAACTTTACCCGAAGTAGTAGCTTTTATCTTAGGCTCAACAAGCAAGATACCGGCATTTCTTCTGTTAGCTACAATAAGTTTACCTTCTGTGTTACGGAAAACAGAAAGTTTATAGTATCTGATGAAACCTTCTTTAGTTGAAACAACGGAACGCTCTTCTTTACCAGCAGTCGCAGTACCACCTGTGTGGAAAGTACGAAGTGTAAGTTGAGTTCCTGGCTCACCAATTGATTGTGCAGCAATAACACCTACTGCCTCACCTGGTTTAACAATTTTGTTATCAGCCATGTTAAGACCATAACATTTAGCACAAATACCTTTAGGTGCTTTACATGTTGATGGTGCTCTCATTGTTACAGATCTAACACCTGCATCTTGAACTTTAGTAGCTGTCTCTTCATCTACCATAGTACCCTCTGCAACCAATACTTCAGAAGTAATAGGATCAATAATATCTTCAGCTAATACTCTACCATATATACGATCTGATAATGGTTCTATCATCTCATTACCAACAACAATATCAGAAATTTCAACACCTTCATGTGTTCCACAATCCATCATTGAAATTTTAACATTTTGAGCAACGTCAATAAGTTTTCTAGTCAAGTAACCAGCATTCGCTGTTTTAAGTGCTGTATCGGCAAGACCTTTTCTAGCACCGTGAGTTGAAATAAAGTATTCAAGTACATTTAGACCTTCACGGAAGTTAGATGTAATAGGTGTTTCAATAATTGACCCATCAGATTTTGCCATTAGACCCCTCATACCAGAAAGTTGTCTAATCTGTGCTGCCGAACCTCTCGCCCCAGAGTCTGCCATCATGTGAACAGAGTTAAATCCATCTTTATCAGCTTTGATCAGTCCCATAAGACCTTCAGCAATGTCAGAGTTAGCATCTGTCCAGATATCAATAATTTTGTTATAACGCTCTTGATCAGTTAAAAGACCTGCACCAAATTGTCTTTGGATCTCTTTTACTTTCTCTTTAGCTTCAATAACACGTCCAACTTTAATTTCAGGAATAATAATATCGTCAATAGAGATTGAAACACCTACTTTAGTTGCATATTTGAAACCCATATCCTTAAGGTTATCAAGGAAACCTGCAGTTTCAGCTATGCCGCCAATTTTGTAAATATAGTCAACCAATATACCAATATCTTTTTTCTTCAATACTTTGTTCCAGTATTTTTCTGGTACATAGTCAGGTATAATTGATTTTAAGATCAATCTACCAGAAGTAGATTTTGTAATCTGACCATTAATTACTGTTCTAATACGAGCATTCAAGTCAAGCGCTCTTTGTTCAAAGGCAATTACAACTTCTTCAACAGATGAGAAAAGTTTATTTTCTCCTTTTACGTCATTCTTCTCCAATGTTAGGTAATAAAGACCTAAAATCATATCTTGAGAAGGTACAGCAATAGCTTTACCTGATGCAGGAAGCAAAATGTTCATAGAAGCAAGCATCAATACTTTTGCCTCAGCAATAGCTTCATCTGAAAGTGGTACGTGTACAGCCATCTGGTCACCATCGAAGTCGGCATTAAATGCAGAACATACAAGTGGGTGCAATTGAATAGCTTTACCCTCAATCAATCTTGGGTGGAAAGCTTGAATAGACAATTTGTGAAGTGTCGGCGCACGGTTCAATAAGATTGGATAGTTATCAACAACTTCTTCCAAACATTCCCATACTTCATTAACTTTTTGCTCAATCATCTTTTTAGCTTGCTTAAGAGTAGTTGCGTAACCTTTCTCTTCAAGTTTTGCCATCAAGTGCGGTTTGAAAAGTTCAATTGCCATGATCTTAGGAAGACCACACTGATCCATACGTAAGTCTGGACCAACAACAATAACAGAACGTCCAGAGAAGTCAACACGCTTACCAAGAAGGTTTTGTCTAAAACGCCCTTGTTTACCTTTAATAACTTCTGAAAGTGATTTAAGAGGTCTTTTGTTAGCACCTTTTACTGCATTTCCACGTCTACCATTATCGAAAAGTGCATCAACTGCTTCTTGAAGCATACGCTTTTCATTTCTAACAATAATTTCTGGAGCATCAAGTTCTACAAGTCTTTTAAGACGTTGGTTACGGTTAATTACTCTTCTGTAAAGGTCATTTACATCAGAAACTGCAAATTTACCGCCATCTAAGTTTACAAGAGGTCTAAGATCTGGTGGAAGTACTGGTAGTTGTGTCAACATCATCCACTCTGGTTTATTGCCAGAATGCAAGAATGCTTCAATAACTTTTAATCTTTTTACAATTGTTTTTCTTTTAGCTTCAGATTTAGTTGCCTGAATATCTTCTTTAAGTTGAGAGAACATATCTACAAGATCAAGATCTGCCAAAAGTTCTTGAACAATCTCTCCACCCATTCTTGCATCAAAATCAGAATCACCAAAGTGCTGTACAATCTGCTGATATTGCTCTTCATTAAGTACATCATACTTAGCTAGAGGGTTAGTACCTTCTGAATCATAAGAAGCTTCACCAGGAGTTTTTACAATATATGCTTCATAGTAAAGTACTCTTTCAAGATCTTTCATCTTTACACCCAAAAGTGTACCGATACGTGAAGGCAATGAAGATACATACCAAATATGTGCAACAGGTGCAATAAGATCGATGTGACCCATACGGTTTCTTCTTACTTTAGATGATGTTACTTCAACACCACATTTTTCACATACTACACCTGTATAACGCATCTTTTTGTATTTACCACAAAGACACTCATAGTCTCTAACTGGTCCAAAAATTTTCGCACAGAAAAGTCCATCTCTCTCAGGCTTTAGTGTTCTATAGTTAATAGTTTCAGGTTTCTTTACTTCTCCAAAACTCCATGAAAGTACTTTTTCAGGACTTGCAACTCCTAACTGTAAAGCTGCAATATCTTTTGGTCTATCTTCGCTGTTAAGATCTATTGGTGTTAAATTTTCTAAAAACTTATTCATTCTCACCCTCCACTTCCTTTTTACTCTCATATAATTCTGTATCAAGACCTAATGCTTGAAGTTCTTTTGTCAATACGAACATTGTTTCAGGTACTCCTGATTCTGGTACAGACTCACCTTTTGTGATGGCTCTGTATGCTCTAGCTCTACCTTCAACGTCATCTGACTTAATTGTCAACATCTCTTTAAGAGTATGTGCCGCACCATATGCTTCAAGCGCCCATACTTCCATCTCTCCAAATCTCTGTCCACCAAATAGTGCTTTACCACCAACTGGTTGCTGTGTTACAAGTGAGTAAGGTCCAGTTGAACGAGCATGAACTTTTTCATCAACTAAGTGGTGAAGTTTCAACATATACATATAACCAACGTTTACACGCTCAATCATCTGCTCTCCTGTTTTACCATCAAACAGAACCATTTTTCCATCAGTATCAATTTTAGCCAATTCAAATAGCTTATCGAACTCAGCTTGGTTTGCTCCTTCAAATACAGGGGCAGCAAATTTAACACCTGTTGACCAATCTCTACCATATTTAAGAAGATCTTCATCAGACATATTTCCAAGAAGTTCTTTTGCATTCATAAGTTTTGCAACATCAGCAATTTCAATCATTTTTGCTCTAAGATCAGCTACAAATGTCTCTTTTTTCTCTTCAAACATCACTTCAATCTGCTCTCCAAGTCTTTTACCAACAAGTCCAAGGTGAACCTCAAGAATTTGCCCGATGTTCATACGAGAAGGTACCCCTAGTGGGTTCAAGATGATTTCAACAGGTCTTCCATCTTCCATATATGGCATATCGATCTCTGGTACGATGTTAGAAACAATACCTTTGTTTCCGTGACGTCCTGCCATTTTATCTCCAACTTTAAGCTTACGCTTTGTTGCGATATAAATTTTAACTAACTTAGTCACACCAGAAGGAAGAATATCATCTTTTTCAAGTATGTTTAACTTCTCTTCATGCTCTGTTTTAAGTCTCTTCTTCTGTTTTAAGAAGTAGTTTTTCAATGTTTCATACTCATTTTGAACATCATCAGAATAAGATTGAACTACACCTCTTAGTGCAAATCTATTTACACTCTTAATTGTAGATTGATCAATTTTACTACCAGCTTTAAATTCTTCTTCACCAATTGTTACATCTTTTGCCAACTCTTGACCAGAAAGATAAGTAGAAATACGTAAAAGCTCTTCTCTATCTATCATAAGAAGTTGATCATGGTGATCACCATCTAGAACAGCTTTCTCTTCTTCATACGCTTGGATTGCTCTTGCATCTTTTTCATAACCTTTTTTAGTAAAGACTTTAATGTCAACAACAACACCTTCCATAGAAGCAGGACAGAAAAGTGATTTATTTACAACATGTCCAGCTTTCTCACCAAAGATAGCTCTAAGAAGTCTCTCTTCTGGAGTTGGTTTAATCTCACCTTTAGGACTTACTTTACCTACAAGAATCATTCCTGGTTTTACATAAGTACCAATTTTAACAATTCCAGACTCATCTAAATGTAGAAGCTCATCTTCACGAATATTTGGAATATCACGTGTAATCTCTTCTGTTCCATGCTTTAATTCTCTTGCTTCTACCTCTTTTTCATAAGTATGAACAGATGTAAATGTATCTTCACGAAGAATTTTTTCAGAAATAATAATAGCATCTTCATAGTTATATCCATACCAAGGCATAAATGCAACCATAATATTTTTACCAATAGCAAGTTCACCTTGATCCATGTTAGCACCATCTGCTATAACTTGTCCAGCGGCAACGCTAGCCCCAAGTTTAACAATTGGTGTTTGGGTAAATGTTGTATTTTGGTTAGTACGCATATTTTTTTCCATAGGATAATGGTCTATAAATACACCTGTCTCATCTTCACCCATAACGTAAATGCTTTTAGCATCTACTTTTTCAACTTTCCCGGCACGTTTAGCTTTTACTGCTTCCCATGCATCACGTGAAACAATAGCTTCCATACCTGTACCAACTACTGGTGCATCTGTTTTAAGAAGAGGAACAGCTTGACGTTGCATGTTCGATCCCATAAGCGCACGGTTCGCATCATCGTGCTCCAAGAATGGAATCAACGCTGCTGCAGAACCTGAAATCATCAATGGTGAGATATCGATCAAGTCAACACGCTTCGCATCATTCAACTCAATATTTCCGTTTAATCTTGTCTCAATAAGATCTTCCAAAATACGCCCATCTTCTGTCAACACTGTAGAAGCAGGAGCAATACATTTGTCCTCTTCTTGAGTTGCAGTAATGTAAATAATTTCATCAGTTACTTGACAATCTTTTACAATTTTATATGGAGCTTCAATAAATCCGTGCTCATTTACTTTTGAGTAAGTTGCAAGTGTATTGATAAGACCAATGTTTTGCCCTTCTGGAGTCTCAATAGGACAAATACGTCCATAGTGAGTTGGGTGAACATCTCTTACTTCAAATCCAGCTCTCTCTTTAACAAGTCCACCTTCACCTAGTGCTGAAAGTCTTCTTTTATGTGTCACTTCTGAAAGGGGGTTCGTCTGATCCATAAATTGTGAAAGTTGTCCACTTGAGAAGAACTCTAAGATTGTATTAGTAATCATTTTAGAGTTAACCAAGTCATGTGGCATTAATTCATCTAATGTACCAGAAACAGTTGTCATTTTATCTTTTATTGCTTTTTGCATTTTGATTAGACCATTATGCAACTCATTTCCAAGCAATTCACCAATAGCTCTAATTCTTCTGTTACCCAAGTGATCTCTATCATCAATATGACCTTGACCATTCTTAACTTTAATTAAATATTTAACAGTGTTGATAAGGTCTTCAGCTGTAAGAACAGTAGCGTATTCAGGTATGCTAAGACCCAATTTATGATTCATCTTCATACGACCAACTTTAGTAAGGTCATATCTCTCAGGATCAAAGAAAAGTTGTCTTAAGAATGCTTTTGCTGCTTCAGGAGTTACAGGCTCACCTGGTCTCATAACTTTATAGATACGTATTGCTGAAAGTATATTTTCATCATCTATCTCTTCAGTTTGTTTTAGAAGTCTCAATGATTCACCATCTGCAATAAATGCATTAATTATTGAACGGTCAGCACCATCTGCCAAGTCATTAATAATATTTATAGTATCAATACCTTGTTCAATCATTTTTTTCAACTTAGTTTCATCCAATGATGAAACAACATCATAAAGAATTTCACCAGATTCCTGATCAATAACTGGAGAAGCTAAATGTCTTTCCATTAAGATGTCAAGAGGATACTCAATCCACTCTAAACCTTCATCAATAAGTTTCTGTGCTTTTTTCTTAGTAAGTCTTTTTCCTGCATTAACAACAGTATTTCCATCAATATCTTTAACATCATAATCAGATCTACCAGAAAAATCACTTGGATCAAACTTAGTTAAAAATCTGTTCTCTTTAATAACAATCTCTTTTGTAGAGTAAAATAGTTTTACAATATCGTCTTTTGAATAATCCAATGCTCTAAAAAGAATTGTTACAGGAATTTTTCTTCTTTTATTTATACGTGCATATAAAATGTCTTTAGAATCGTATTCAAAATACAACCAAGATCCACGGTCAGGTATGATTTGAGCTGAATAGAGTAATTTTGTATCAACAGTTGTACCCTCTTCTTCTTTAAAAATAACACCTGGAGATCTGTGAAGTTGATTTACAATAACTCTCTCAACACCATTTACAACAAAAGATGTTCTCTCTGTCATTAATGGAATATCACGAACAAATACAGCTTGCTCTTTTATCTCTTTAGGATCTAATTTCTCTCCTGTTTTTTCATCTCTGTTCCAAATTGTCAGTGCAATATTCATCTTCAAAGATACAGAATAAGTCAACCCTCTTTCCATACATTCACGTACAGTATATTTAGGTTTAACTACTTCAGAATTTTTATACGTAAGAGTGAGTCTGTTTTGCTGATCATGTATAGGGAAAGCCGATCTAAAAACTCTCTCTAATGTAGAGTTTTTTCTATCTTTTTCACCTAGCATTAAAAAGTTTTCATAACTTTTTTGCTGAAGTTGTAGTAAGTTTGGAATTTCTATTTCTCTTGGTGTTTTTGAAAAATCAACACGAAGTCTGTTACCAGAATGCAAAGAATTTAACATATTTATCCTTAGGTTGGTTGTAGTATTTGATTAGTTATTTGTTGATGTATTAGATACACAAAGAAACTATCTATGGAGGGTATGAGAATGTCTCCAAATAGCTTTTAACTATATCTTAATGTAGTGATAACAATAAAGAGAGAGCCTTGGCTCTCTCTTCTAAACAAGTATTATAACTTATTTAAGCTCACAAGAAGCACCTGCTTCTTCAATTTGTTTCTTAAACTCTTCTGCTTCTTCTTTAGATGCAGCTTCTTTAAGTACAGTTGGTACTTCTTCAACTGCAGCTTTTGCTTCTTTAAGTCCAAGACCAGTAATTGCTCTTACTACTTTAATTGCATTGATTTTCTTATCACCAGCACCTGTAAGTACTACGTCAAATTCTGTTTGCTCTTCAGCAGCTTCAGCACCTGCTACTGCACCACCAGCTACTACTGTAGCTTGCGCAGATACGCCAAATTTTTCTTCAAATTCTTTTACAAGCTCAGAAAGCTCAAGTACTGACATGTTTGAGATAAACTCTAATACATCTTCTTTAGTTGTTGCCATATTTAATTCCTTAAAATATATTATTAATATTGTAGAGTCGACTTATCGACCATCATCATTACGCTTCTTCTTCTAATTTTTTAGATAGTGCGTCCATACCAATTGTAAAGTTTTGAACTGGTGCATTCCATACATTAAGAAGCATACCAATAAGTTCATCTCTAGTAGGTAATTTAGCCATTGCATTAATTGTTTCCATACTAGCAACTTCACCCTGGATTAAACCAGTTTTGATTGCGAAACTATCTTTGAAATCAGTAGCAGCTTTATCAGCAATTTTACAAGGTAAAACTTGTGTATCGCCCCAGATTACAAGGTTTGTGTTTGAAAAATCAACTACATCACAACCTGCATTTTTCAATGCGATCATTGCTAGTTTATTTTTAACAACTTTAACTTTTGTATCTTCATCTTTCGCAAGATTTCTTACGATTTCAAGATTTTCAACAGTCATACCTTTGTAATCACAAACGATAATTGCTCCAGCATCTTTAAACTCTGCTGTCATCTCTGCAACTAACTCTTCTTTTCTAGTTCTAGTCATATATTCTCCTTCCGATCTCTAAAAGGGTGTTGTATAACAACACATCTACCTTTTCAAGCAGACTAATTAAGCTTTCGCCCCTTTTATCTTAAATCTAAGATTATGAGTAGTAAAAAATACTCTCAAACAAAAATTACTTATAATCTTTGTTTGAAAATAAAAACAGGCCTAAGCCTGAATTTACTATGCTTTTATATCCATTATTTCAGATGCATCAAGTGTAATTGATGGGCTCATAGTCAATGAAATAGCTGCATTTTTTATGTATTTACCTTTTGCAGATGATGGTTTTGCTTTGTTAATAACTTGTAAAAGTGTTACAAAGTTTTCTTTGATTTTATCTGCATCAAAAGAAATTTTACCAATACCAGCATGGATGTTACCTTTTTTATCTACTCTAAAGTTAACTTGTCCACCTTTAGCATTTTCAACTGCTTTAGCTACATCCATAGTTACTGTTCCAGTCTTAGGATTTGGCATAAGACCTTTTGGTCCAAGAACTCTTGCAACTTTACCAAGAACACCCATCATATCTGGTGTAGAGATAACGATATCAAAGTCAATTTTACCTGCTTGGATATCTTCAATAAGATCTGCAGCGCCAACAAGGTCAGCACCTGCTGCTTTTGCTTCATCAGCTTTTGCATCTTTTGCAAATACTGCAACTCTTACCGTTTTACCAGTACCATTTGGAAGAACAACTGATCCTCTAACCATTTGATCTGCATGTCTTGGGTCAACATTTAAATTTAATGCAACTTCAACAGTCTCATCAAATTTTGCTGATTTTAATTCTTTTAGTGTAGCCATTGCTTCATCTACACTGTACTCTTTAGTAGCATCTACTTTTTTAAGTAATGCTTCTCTTCTTTTAGTTGGTTTTTTTGCCATTATATTCTCCGCTTTATATGCTCCCACATTTTTAAATCATGTGGTTTTGATTTTACTCTAAATAGTAACTAATTAGTCTACTATTTCAACACCCATTGATCTACATGAACCAGCAATAATATTTGCTGCCATATCTCTGTCATTTGTGTTAAGGTCTACGATTTTTTGATCAATAATTTCTTCAAGTTTTGCTTTAGTAATTGAGCCAACTTTATTAGTAATCGGGTTATCAGTACCTTTTTTAAGACCAGCTGCTTTCAAAATTAGGTCAGATGCAGGCGGTTGCTTCGTCTCAAATGTGAAGCTTCTGTCAGCATATACTGTTACAATAACAGGGATTTTGAAACCCATTTTATCTTTTGTTTTTTCATTAAAAGCTTTACAAAACTCCATAATATTAACACCACGCTGTCCAAGTGCAGGACCTACTGGTGGTGATGGGTTTGCTGATCCAGCAGGGATCATCATTTTAAACTTTTCAGTTATTTTTTTTGCCATCTGTTCTTCCTTAAATGTTATTTAAATCTTTCTGTTTTAAGTCCCAAGATAAAAGACTGGATCTATTATTTAGATTATTTTTTCGACTTGAGTATAAAGTATCTCTACTGGAGTATTTCTACCAAAAATGGAAACGTTTAATTTCAATGTACCATGATTAAGATCATACTCCTCAACCATACCTGTAAAGTTTGAGAATGGCCCATCAATAATACGAACCATCTCACCTGTTTCAAAATCAACTTTAGGTCTTGGTGCAGATTTCTGCTCCAATTTATCTAAAATGTTTTTTACATCTTTTTCAGGAAGTATTGTAGGTGTCTTTTGTTCACCGATAAATCTAGATACTCTTGGCAAAGATTGAATCTTATGCCAAAGATCAGTATCCAGGTCTATATGTGCAAAAGCATAACCTGAGTACAGTGTTCTCTCAGTAATCTTTTTCTCACCATTTTTAACTTCAATTACTTCTTCTGTTGGAACTACAATACGATCAACTTTTTCTTCGATACCATAATCGATTACTAGTTGTTCAATTGCTCTTTTTACTGATTGTTCTGAACCTGAATAAGTTTGAATTGCATACCATTGAAAAGCCATCTTCTATCCTATAAAACTGATGAAACGATTGATGACATTAAAAGGTCAACCAATGCTAAAAATATTGATATTACAGTTACTACTAGAATTACTGCTAAAAATGCTTGTCTTACTTGTACTTTTGTTGGAAATATTACCTTATGAATCTCCGCTTTCGCGTTAGCTATAAATGTAGAAAATTTTCCCATGTGTATTACCTTTAATTGTGGCAGGCCAAGAGGGACTCGAACCCCCGGCACCTGGTTTTGGAGACCAGTGCTCTACCAACTGAGCTATTGGCCTAAATATTATTTAGGTTGTCATCCAAACCAAGGTTCAAATGACGCTTTTGCCAGAAATGAACTTTTTACAGTTTCATCTCTTTGTGAACAGTATGTTCTTTACACCATTTACAATATTTCTTAAGTGCAAGTTTCCCTGTTGTTGTTTTTTTATTCTTAGTTGTATGATAGTTACGTCTTGTACACTTCTCACAACCAAGGTGAACTGTTTCTCTCATTGTTATCTCCTATGATATTGTGCAGAAGGCAAGCCTTCTGCAACGGTGTTACTAAGCTATGATCTTAGAAACAACACCGGCACCAACTGTTCTACCACCTTCACGGATAGCAAACTTAGTACCTTCATCAAGTGCAACTGGAGCGATAAGTTCAACGTTGATTTTAACGTTGTCCCCTGGCATAACCATCTCAGTACCATCTTGAAGTTTAACTGAACCAGTTACGTCTGTTGTACGTACGTAAAATTGTGGTCTATAGTTATCAAAGAATGGAGTATGTCTACCACCCTCTTCTTTAGTAAGAACATAAATCTCAGCTTCGAATTGAGTATGAGGAGTAATTGAACCTGGCTTACAAAGAACCATACCTCTTTGTACATCTTCTTTACCAATACCACGGATAAGAACACCACAGTTGTCTCCAGCAATACCACAATCCATTTCCTTACGGAACATTTCAACACCTGTTACAGTAGTTTTTTGAGTATCTTTAAGACCAACGATTTCAACTTCGTCACCAACACATACTTGACCACGGTCAACTTTACCAGTTACAACAGTACCACGACCTTGGATAGTAAAGATATCTTCGATTGCCATTAGGAAATCTTTATCAGTTTCTCTTTTTGGCTCAGGAATGTAAGCATCAACTTCAGCCATAAGCTCAGTAATTTTTGCTGACCACTCACCAAGAGTACCAGATTTAGCTTCTTCAAGTGCTTGGAATGCTGAACCAGCTACGATTGGTGTATCGTCACCTGGGAAATCATACTCTGAAAGAAGTTCACGAACTTCCATCTCTACAAGCTCTAACATCTCTTCTTTATCTTCATCATCAAGTTGATCTTCTTTGTTCAAGAAAATAACGATGTATGGAACACCTACTTGCTTAGAAAGAAGAATGTGCTCTCTAGTTTGAGCCATTGGTCCATCAGTTGCAGCAATAACAAGAATAGCACCGTCCATTTGAGCAGCACCAGTAATCATGTTTTTAACGTAGTCAGCGTGACCTGGACAGTCTACGTGAGCGTAGTGTCTGTTTTCAGTTTCGTACTCTACGTGAGAAGTAGCAATTGTAATTCCTCTTTCTCTCTCTTCTGGTG
>FPKX01000020.1_pt2 | contig 45493 bp, 50 predicted proteins | sample 1057381 | NCBI WGS metagenome assembly FPKX01 (sample SAMEA4473313, study PRJEB15554) | hydrothermal vent metagenome | biome: marine basaltic hydrothermal vent biome; feature: marine hydrothermal vent; material: water | place: Pacific Ocean | collected 2011-06-14/2011-07-23 | depth 1199 m
CTTCAATGGATTTTGGCGCTAAAGAGTTAAGTTCTTTACTTTGTTCATAACTTAGTTGTCCTAAAAGAATGTTGTAAAGGTCTAATTTTTGACAAGCTTTAAGTGTAGTTATGCCATTTAAGTATGGTGCCAACCATTCGTGCATATGCTCTTCTAAATAGTTTTCAGAAAAATCTGGAAAATCTTTAGCATGGAAATTCAAAAAATCAACTCTATCTTTTAATGCTGAAGCCTCTTTACTCCAGTTGAGTATAGAAAGTCCTAACTCTTCGATCTCTTCTATGAGAACTTGGGCAATTTCAGAGTTGTTTGATTTTGCCACTTGTGTAGCTTTTAAAACGATGTTTCCTAAACGTTCTACTTGTCTGACTTCAACTCTTTGTTGCTCCTCATTCCATGTAACTTCTTCTTTTTTCTCTATGAGGTCAGGTAAATAATCTTCTATTTGATCTTGGGTGATTTCAATGGCTTTATATATGTTTGCAAAACTTGAGCGGTTGTCTAAATCTGATGCTACAATAAAACGAGCAGATGCCAAGTCATCTTCTTTATGTAGTTTTGCACCTTTCCCCTCTGTTAGTAAAAATGAACCTTTTGTACCTTGTCTCTGTTTTGCTATGCGATCAGGGTATGCAAAAGCTAACAATACACCTAAAAGTTCAATATTTATAGTACTCTTTTGTTCTTTTTCTATACGTTTGGCATTTTTGAGAATGTAGTGACATTGTTTTGTATTTACATATTTAGCATTTGTACTGTTGTTGTTTGAAATATCATGCAGAGTTAGTACTCTCTCTTTTAAGTCCGCAGTGGCAAAACTATTGGTATATATATCTTTTTCTGTAATTAAAACTGCCAATAGAGATGCTTCATAAGATAAGTTTAACTCTTTTGCTTTTAGCATCATATGTGCTAGTCTTGGATGTAGTGGAAAACGACTCATAGCTATGCCGTGTGTAGTTATTTTATTTGTTGTGTCGATGGCTTCAAGTGCAGTCAAAAGCTCTTGTGCGTGAGTAAGTGCCGCAACAGGAGGTCTGTCCATCCACTGCATTTCATTTATGTCGTCTACGCCCCAAACTGCCAGTTCCAATGCCATTTGTGATAAGTCTGCTAGAAGTATTTCAGGTATATCATGTTCTACAAGTATTTTAGATTTATGCCAAAGATGGTAAGCTTTTCCAGCAGAGACTCTTCCCGCTCTTCCTGCTCTTTGGGTAGCTGAATCTTGAGATATAAATGTACTTTCTAGTTTGTTCATACCTGAGAAGGGGTTAAACATTGAAATGTTTTGTAAGCCAGAATCTACAACAATTTTAATACCTTCAATGGTAAGTGAAGTTTGAGCAATGTTAGTGCTTAGTACAACTTTTCTAAAACCATGGGGAGGTGCTTTTATGGCTCTGTCTTGAGCTTCTTTATTTAAGTTTCCATAGAGTGTAGAGATGTAAACATTCTCTAATTTTGATTCATTTAGAAGTCTTTCTACTGTTTTTATCTCTCTTACTCCAGAGAGAAATACAAGAATATTTCCCTCCTCTTTGTTTAACAATTGTATGAGTAATTTATGAACATAAAAGGGTAACTCTTTTTTAGACGGTTGAGGTGAAGAAGCATCTAGGTAAATATTTTCTATAGGGAAAGAACGTCCTTCACTTGTGATGATAGGTGCATTGTCTAAAAGTTTTGAAATGGCTATAGTATTTAGAGTAGCAGACATTATGAGTATTTTCATATCTTCACGAAGTAGGGCTTGAGACTCTAGTGCTAAAGCTAAAGATAGGTCAGCATGTAGTGACCTCTCATGAAATTCATCAAAGATTATGAGTGCTGTATCTTCAAGACTTGGATCACTTTGAAGTTTTCTAGTAAGTATACCTTCTGTGACTATGAGTATTTTTGTTTTTTTGCTCTGAACAGATTCCATTTTTATCTGGTATCCTACACTCTCACCAACCTTTTCTCCAAGAAGTTCAGCCATACGTGAAGCTGAAGCACGTACTGCCAAACGTCTAGGCTCAAGCATAATAATCTTCTTATCTTTTAACCATGGTTCATCTAAAAGTGCTAATGGAAGAGCAGTAGTTTTACCTGCACCTGGTGGAGCTTGCAATACAAGTTTGTTATGCTTCAGTAGTTTCTCTTTGAGTTCGGGAAGTACGTGGTTTATAGGTAATGTTTGCATGTTATAATTATATCATCTTAGAAAGACAAAAAGATGTACAATATTATATTAGGAGTGTAAAATGATTACAAAATTAGATCAATCGAACAAAAATAATTTAGCATACGAAATTCAAGGTAAAGTAAGTGCCCAAGATGAACAAAATTGGATAAAAGATCTGAATGAAATAGTAGATGAATATAATACCTTCAATATCATGCTTGTTTTGGGAGAAAATACTTCATGGGGAATGGAAGCAGGTATTGCCGATATAAAGTGGATTATGAAACATATGGATAAGTTCAATAAAATTGCTATAGTTGCAGACAGCAGTGTTTGGAAGTGGCTTATAAAAGTCGATAGTTTTTTTGCACAGTTTGTAGGTATAGATGAAAAGTTTTTTGAAATGAAAGATAGAGAAAAAGCATGGGATTGGGTAACTAAATGATAAAGATTTCAATAAAAATGTGAAGATAGATAATGAAGATTATCTGAAGAGTGATTGTCTAGTATAACCTAAAATAGAGTTTTAAGAGGTGTGCATGATTATTTAAAATCATACACTTTTTAATTTTATGCTTTTAAACTATTGTGCTTTTTTGGAAAATGTATTGGAAGGTAGAAATATTAGTGATAAAAATATGACAGCATCAAATATTTGTACAATAGGATTTGTTTTAACATTTGCTGCAATTGAACTTGCTGTAGCTGTATCGGTTTGAATTGATGTGCTAGCTACAGATATGAGCTCTGGAGGAAAAATATAATTTAAAATCATTGAAAGAGCAATAATTGCAAAGATAGTTGATAAAGCTGGTAATCCTATGTCTCTAATACGTTTACCCAATATATTTATTTGCGCTAGCATAACAGAAAAAACAAAAATGGAAAAAGCTATTATGGAGACAAATCCAAATTTATCCATAAGCATTTGCTGTGTTTGCATCATATCTCCACCTAAAACATTTTCAAGTTTTCCCACTGCAAAAAGTGCAGCTAGAACAATTGCAAATGATAGTGCCATTAGTAAAAAGTGATAACCTATATAAGGAAGACGTTGTAGTTTCCCTGTTCCCCATTCTTTAAAATATGTTGTTAACATTGTTTGTATCCTTCTATTATAATTAGATGTGATTTTAGCAGATAAAAGATAATATAAGATTGTCAGTTCAAAGTGATATTTATAAAAAACTTACTTTGCCAAAAATAATCACTATTTTTAAAAAATTATTACATACTATTGTAGTACATTGCAGTATAATAATTTAAAATTTACTACTTGAGGTTTGTATGTCCAAAATATATAGAAGATATGCAGATTGTATAGATGTTAAAGAAAAATTGTTAAAAGTAAAGTGTAGATGAATAGTTCCTCAAAGATAAAAGATAAACAGTATAGGTATAAAGCATTTATATCATATGCGCATCATGATATAAAGTTTGCTAAGTATTTGAAAAAGAGTATAGAAAATTATAAAATACCAAATAAACTAAGAAACAAATATGCTTCTTTACCTCATACCTTAAAAGGCAGTATCTATTTTAGTAAAGAGGAGTTGAATACTTCAAACATACTCCCACGTGAGATTAAAGCTGCACTTAAATTTTCCGAGAATATTCTAGTAGTTTGTAGTCATAACTCTAGAAAATCTAGATTGGTATATAGTGAGTTGAACTATTTTAAACAAGAGCACGGGCATAGCAATATATTGGCTGTAGTTAAAGATGGAAAAGTTCCAGATATACTTCCTTTGGCTATATATGAAAATGAACAAAATAAAATTGAACCCTTTACTGTCTTTAGTACAAAAAATGAAAATAAAAGAGAAGCTCTATTAAGAGTAATTGCTTTTATATTGGAGGTAGATGTTGCAGATCTTCTTGAAAGTGATAAACCAATAAAAAATAGAGCAAAAAATAGAATAATTTTACTTTTGGGTATATTTGTAATTTTGGCTATATATGTTTATAAACAGTATACTCCAAAGCTAACAAATGAAGAGTTAAAGATTGTAAATCATGAAATCTCTTTACTTGAGAATCAACTATCTTCAAAAGATAATTCTGAAGATGAAATAGATAGTCTTAGTACGGCATTGACACAATTGCAAGAGTTTAAAAAAGTGAAAAAAGATACTATAAAGTATTTTAACTCTTCTAAATCAACATTTTTAAAAGATGGAAAACTAATATATGATAAAGATGGTTCAACTGCTGCATTGACATTCTTCGATTCATATAGTGAAAAATTAGAAAAAGAGATAGAAGCAAGAAAAAATTTAATAGAAGCAAAGATATACATTGAAAAAGGAAATTTGGAAAAAGCAAATACTTTTTATGAAAAAGCAGTAAACATTCATGTAAATTTTGACAATATTTACTCTTATGCACTTTTTTTAATAAAACAAAACAAAATTACAAAAGCAGAAATGCTCTTGGAAGAGTTATTGGAAGTAAAGCTTCCTGCTGATAATAAAGCAGATGCCTTAAACTTACTTGCTAGTCTATATAGCAAATCTGCAATGTTTGACAAAGCTGAAAAAAATTATATTGAAGCTATAAGCATTAGAGAAGAGTTAGTCAGAGAAGATGCTGTTACATATAATTCTGATCTTGCCTGGTCTTACAATAACTTGGCAATTTTGTATGAAAAAATGCAAAAATATAAAGATTCTGAAGAGATGCATCTGAACGCTTTGAATATACGTAAAGAGTTATCTAAAAATAAGACAGAAGAGGATATTTTTAATTTAAGTAGCTCTTTTTACGATCTTGGAAGATTACATCGTATCAATAAAAAATTTGAAGATTCAAAAATGATGTTTGAAAAATCTTTAAAAATACGTAGAGATTTAGTAGAAAAAAACCCTAAGAAATACACTCCTTATCTGGTAAATACTTTAGATGAATTAGCTTTGCTATATACTCAAAATGATGCAGCACAAAAAGCTGAAACTATTTTCAATGAAGCACTTGAAATACGAAGAAAATTGTATTTGAACAATACATTAAAATACAGTATGGCTTACTATGATACGCTTACAAACTTTTATACTTTTTTGAAAAATACAAAACAAGATCTTAAAGCAGATACTCTTTACAAAAATAGCAATAAGTATTAACTATAATGTATTTACCTGACATAATTAAAAAGATATCGAAAAAATTGCAAGAGCATAATGCTAAAGCAGTTGTTGTCGGTGGTTCTGTGCGTGATCACTTTTTAAATATTGCTGTAAAAGATTATGACATAGAAGTTTATGGTCTAGGAAGTATGGATGAATTAGAAGAGATACTTCTTAAATATGGCTCTGTAAATATTGTAGGAAAAAGTTTTGGTGTTTTAAAGTTTACATATAACAATGAAGAGTATGATTTCTCTTTTCCTAGAGTAGAAGAGAAGGTTACAAAAGGACATAAAGGTTTTGATGTAGCTGTAGATGGGAGTATGAGCTTTAAAGAGGCTTCTAAGCGTCGTGATTTTACTATTAATGCCATGGGTTACGATATTGAAGAGAAAACCTTTCTTGACCCCTTTGATGGGCGTAAAGATATGAAGTTAAATATACTTAGGCATATAGATGATGAATCTTTTGTTGAAGATCCTCTTCGCGTTTACAGAGCAGTACAATTTGTTGCAAGATTTTCATACGTTTTAGCAGATGAGACAAAAAAGTTATGTAAATATATGGTTAAAATGAATATGCTTGACGAGTTACCAAAAGAGCGGGTATATAGTGAGTTTAAAAAATTGTTATTAAAAGCTAAGAAGCCATCAATTGGTTTTGAAATTTTAAGAGAACTGGAGGTATTAAAGTATTTCCCAGAACTAAAAGCATTAATAGCTGTTCCGCAAAATCCAAAATGGCACCCAGAGGGTGATGTCTGGGTACATACCTTAATGTGCATAGATGTTATGTCATCCATATGTAGGTCGGAGTGTCCCCACCCCGACAATAAAAAACAAAAATTAAAACTAATGTTTGCTATTTTATGTCATGACTTTGGAAAGCCAAGTACAACAGCTTATGATAAGGTTAGTGGTTGTATTCGCTCCATTGGACATGAAGTTGCAGGTCTTGAACCTACAAAATCTTTTATCTATAGGTTGACTGATGAGCATGATTTTATAAAGTCAGTTTTACCATTGGTTAAGTACCATATGCAACCTTCTCTGTTTTTCAAAAATGGCTCTAAAAGTGGAGCCATACGCCGTTTAGCAACTAAAGTAAACATAGAAGAACTTGTGTTAGTTGCAAAAGCTGATTTTTTAGGTCGTACAAGTAAAGAGGCTATGAAAGGGGTGTATGAGGCAGGGGATTGGTTACTAGAAAGAGCAAAAAATTTAAAGGTACAAAATAGAGCACTTGATAATTTATTGCAAGGTAGAGATCTTATATCTTTAGGTTTAAAGCCATCAGCAGAATTTAAAATAATTTTAGATGAGGTATATGAGTTACAGTTAGATGGCATTTTGACTACAAAAGAAGAAGCTTTAACTTATGTTAAAAAAAATTTATGATTTTTAATTGAGTGGAGTTGAAAGTAAGTCACACATAAGAAGTGTGACTTGTTTTGTGACTATAGAGCTACAACACTTGTCCAGATGCCATGTTGGTTACATCCAGATCTTGCTTTTAATGTTTTAACACCGTCAAGTTTAACAAAGAAACCTGCACCACCACGAGAAACTTCAGGTTCAAGAGTAGATTTACCAACTAATTTATCATCTGCATAAAGTTCAATGAAGTCAATCCAGTGATCTTGTGTACTTGGGTGAATAATCCCACCTTGACCAACAGTGATTTCTACAAAAGTATAACCTTTTGCATCTTTTTCTTTAACAGTTATAAGAGGCGTATGTTTAAGTTCACCTTTTGCCATATTTTTTGGATCTTTTGGTTTCATTTCTGCACGGTTGAAATGCTCTTCAGCCATTTTAGCTTCTGCACCTACTGTTGCTACCAATGCAGCTACACCAGCTACTTTTATTGCGTCTCTTCTGTTCATTATAATCCTTTTAAATAATTAATGTTTACAATTAGATTATATGCTAAATAGTCTTAAATGAAAATAGAGAGTTATTTTCTTATCTATTCTTAGCTTCAATCCATTGCGACATATATTTAGTACTTGCCATACTGTGATGTTTTAACATCATACCTGTAAAGTTATTTAGTCGGTGTATATCTAAGTCATTGTAAATAGTGCTTATACTATTTAGTAAGCTTTTCCCCAATACTTTGGAATCGTAGTTTGAACTTAAAATAGCAGAAGAGTTATTTTGAGCTTTCAACCAAGCTTCCTCATCTTTATATAGTCTCACAGACTCTTGTACAAAATCTTCAATATTGTCCGCAATAGCACCTGCCCATGGTTCATCTCCATACATACTCTCAGCACCTACTGAAGTAGTTACCGAAGGTGTTTGCATTATGAGTGCATCGAGTAGTTTGCCTTTTATGCCTGCACCAAAACGTATGGGTGCTAAACATACTCTAGAAGCTTCCATTACCTCTAAAGCATCGTTGGCCCAGCCTTTTATGAGAAAGCCTGTTTTGGGATTGTTTAGTGCGGTTGCTTTTGGTGGTGGGTATGAACCGTAGATATGAAGTTCAGCTTTTGGAAGTTCTTTGCGAATGAGAGGCCATATCTGTTGTAGATATAGAACTACATCCCAATTTGGAGCATGACGAAAATTACCTATGGTCATAAAGTTTTTACGTTCTGAAAAGCTTTTTGTATGAGTAGGGCAGTTTTCCAGGTTGACCATAAATGGAAGGTGAAGAAGTAAAGAGTCATCTACTTTAAATGTATCTCTAAGTAGTTCCATCTCAAAACTAGAAATAATAAGCGATAAGTCACAGCGTAAGATAGCAGCTATTTCACGTTTCGCAAGATCGGAAAAGAGATCTTCTTTCATCATTTCTCTTGAAGCTTTAAGTGCTTTTTGTCTAGCTCCACGTAAACATTGTAAATCTTCTGTATCTAAAATTTTTAATGCTTTAGGACAATTCTTTTCTACTCTCCAACCAAACTGCTCTTCCATCATAAAACGGTCAAATAGCACTATCGTCGGTTCATACTCTTTAATATAAATATCGAAACTATCTGAATTTAGCTCTATAGTTTTTGAAGTTATACCTTCACTTTTTAAGTCTATCATATGTTCTGTCTCTTGTGCAGGAGTGGCAAATTCAACTTTCCAACCTTCTTTTTTAAACAATCTTAAAATAGAGAGCATATGTGAACCTGCAGCAGATGAATTTGGCTCAGGCCAAACATAACCTATAACTAAGACTTTATGAATAGACAATTGTTATCCTTTGTATTGTTATATGATGATTCAATACATTTTATCATACAGAGCCAAAATAATGTATAATCTATTATGAAAGAAAAATATTTACTTAAAGATGAACTGTTTAACCAAATAAAAGTAGAGAAAATAGCCAATGAGATCAAAGAGGTATATAGCTCTTTTGACGATAAAAAGTTTAAAAGAGATGTACTTAAACAATTTCCCTCTCTTGAACTAAAAGAGAGAATGTACCATATACGAAATATGTTAGCAATATATTTGCCATCTAAGTATGAAGATGCTGTCATAATCTTAGTAAAAGCACTTCCAGAAGAACTTGATACTAACAAATATGATGATGACTTTGGAGAGTTTATATATGCTTCTTATGCTGATTTTGTTTGTTATTATGGTTGCAAAAGAGAGTATTTGGAGTTCTCTTTGAATGCTTTAAAAGAGATGACTAAATGTTTTTCTGTTGAGTTTGCAATACGTGATTTCATAAACAACTTTCCAGAAGAGACTTTTAAAATGTTAGAAGAGTGCTCTCTTAGTTTAAACTATCATCAGCGCCGTTTGGCATCAGAAGGTTTACGACCACTCTTGCCATGGGCTAAAAAAATAGATATTTCATATATGAAGCCAATACTCATATTAGATAATATTTTTTATGATAAGACTCGCTATGTCACTCGTTCCGTTGCTAATCATATGAATGACATATCTAAGTTAGATGCATCTTTTGTGGTAGATACATTAAAAAGATGGGAAGCTAGTAAAAAACAAAACTCTAAAGAGATGGAGTTTATTGTAAATCATTCACTTAGGACTTTAGTTAAAATTGGAGATGAAAATGCACTTTTATTTTTAGGTTATAAAAAAAACGCAAAAATAAAAGTCTCTACTCTGACATTAGATAAAGAGGAGATTTGCATAGGTGAGAATTTGGTATTTAACTTTACAATTCAATCTAAAGAGGAGTGTAGTCTACTCATAGACTACATAATACACTTTAGAACCAAGGTAGGAAAAAGAACTCATAAGGTATATAAAATTAAGAAAGTTTCTCTAAATAGAGGTGAAAGCAGGAAGATAGAAAAGAGGCATCATTTTAAAGCCAATATGAGTACAAGAAAACTACATGCTGGGGAACATAGAGTTGAGATACAGATAAATGGTTTGAGTTATGGATTTAAAGACTTTTTATTGAATTGATGAATACCAGCGTTTTAAAAAAACATTTCGTTCATAAATTTTAGCACCAAGTTTTAATTTGTAATCCATATATGGCTGACCCAAGTTCCAAAAATGAAAACCAGCCTTCTCTAAGTACTGTGCCAATAAAACAAGTTGCGCTGTTCCATAGTTCGCGTATCTTTTCTCTTTAGATGAATAACCACTAAGAGATGTATATGTCTTTCCTATGATGTACCCAAGCTCAGCAGCAACAATTTCATTTTTATCTTTAATAGTTACGGCTATGAGTTCAAAACCATCATCTAAACCTTTTGTATCTTTTAACATATTTAAATAACGAGGAGTAAGCCAACAATTTTTATGTGAAGTGTTTATCTTCTCTACAACTTGATCAAAATCATAGTTAATTTCCAATTGTAAGTTTTTACTTTTTAAAAGTTTTTGTACTTTTCTGCTTATGTGAAGGTCTTTAAAATCTAAAATAGCATAAGCAAATTGAATTTCAGGCAAGAGTAACTCTTCATCTTCATATCTGTCAGTAACTGCAATGAAACCAGCTCGTGCCTGTGCTATGTAGTATTTTGCTGAAAAGTCATCACTCCAATAATAGTTTTTTTGCATATTTGGGTAGATGACATCAACTAAATAAGAAGTATCCCTTAGCTGATTGTATGTAAGGTTATAAATACCTAATTGAATGTTAGACATAGTTGTTATTGATCATTATTGTTTTAATTTTTAAAAAAGTTGTGCTTTGTGTAAAAACAATAGAAATATTTTTAGAGTTCATAATAAATTTTATCTAAAGTTATATCAGAGTATTTTGAAAATATGAAGTAGTTTTATTGAACTGTTTTTTTTGATAAAACATTATCCGAAAGGAAAAACATATATGTTACAATTAGACAATTAAAAATCTTGCATTATTTGCGAGTGACAAGGATTTACACCATGTATGTATCTAAAATTATGAGCCTATTTTTTTTATTTATTTTAGGATATTCATCTTCTTTGGCTGGAAGTCTTGCAGAGAAAAAATTTGATGTAGAACATGGTATGGTCACTTTTGAAATAAAAGGTGGAGGAAAATTATCTGATGATATCAATATCACTTTAAAAGGTGAGGGGAAACTTTTTTTTAGAAACAATGGTGTGGATGCTCTAGTTGAAGAGAGTTATGATGAATTAGCTACAGGCGCAATAAATAACATAGAAAAAATTCAAATTTGTGAAAAGTTTGAAAATAAACAACGATATAGTGTTGATTTTGATACAAAAAAGATACTTGAAAGAGCTATGCCTAAAGGAAATTTCAAAGATTATTATTTGGCAGGACTTAAAAAAACAGGACAAGAGAGAGTTTTGGGTTATACCTGTGATGTTTGGGAAGGTGATGGTATAAAGAAATGTCTATATAAAGGTATCCCTCTTCTTTTAGAACATTATATTTTGGGTGTTTACTATGAAAAAAAAGCAATCAAGGTTGACTTCGATACCAAACCCAAATATGCAAACTGTACTCTTCCAAACTTTCCTGTTGAAAAATTTGCACTTTTTAAAACCAGTATCAAAACTAAAAACATTATTTTACCAAAAGAGATGTCTCAAGTTATTTTGGCAGTTGCCCAAAAAATGCATAAAGACTTGAAATATAGTAAAAAATCAAAAGATGATTTAAGTGAGAAAGAAAAACAGGTTTATAAAAATATGTTAGGTCAACATATTTTCCATAAACAAAAAATATTTTTACCAAAATTACTTCATGAGATGAAAAAATCTCGTTTATGTCTTCAAAATGCTAATGATTTGAAAAAAGCTAAAACTTGTTTAAATAAATTGATTGATATGAATAAAAATATAGGATATTACTATAATTATGAAATTGACTCATTTGAAAAAGAGAATAAAGAGCAACTTTTAGATGAGTTAGATGAGCAAATATACTTTTTTGAATCTAAAATGAAATGTATAAGATCAGCAAAAAATCTTTCCAATTTATCTGAATGTATGAAGTGAAATATTGAAATTTTTTCGTATATATATAGAAATTACTAATGTATGTGGACTATCATGTAGCTTCTGTCCTACAAAAGAGTTACCATCTAAACAGATGAGTTTGGAATTTTTTGAAGATACTATTGTCCAAGCAAAAAAGTATACAAAAGAGATAGCTTGTCATGTTGTTGGCGATCCTCTAACATTGTCAAATTTAAATTTATATTTAGATATTATTTATAAACATGGATTAAAAGCTATGTTGACAACAAGTGGTTATTTTTTAAAAAAACATAGTTATGAAACACTTTTTCATCCTTGTGTAAAACAGATAAACATTTCACTAAATAGCTTCAATAAAAACGATACATCTATCACCTTTGAGCAGTATATACGTCCTATTTTAAATTTGTGCAATGAAAAACTTAAACTAAAAAAAGAACTTTTCATAAATCTACGGGTTTGGAACTTAGATGAGATGATGTCTGAAAGAGTGTTTAACGATACACTTTTTTCAAAGTTGTCATCTGAATTTGATGTAGATCTAAACTTAGACAATATATACAGAGATAAACCAAAATCAATACGTTTAGAAAATAAAATATTAGTACATTTTGACAACTACTTTGAGTGGCCATCTTTAAACAATAAAAACTATGGAGATGGCACATGTCAAGGATTGGACTCACACATTGCCATTTTAGCATCAGGAAAAGTTGTGCCATGCTGTTTAGACTGTGATGGAGTTATAGAACTTGGAGATTTGCATGAGAATAGATTGGAAGAGGTATTAACATCTAAACGTGCTGTTACAATGATAGATGGCTTCAGAGAGGGAAATGCTGTAGAAGAGTTGTGCCAGAAGTGTTCGTATAAGAGTAGGTTTAACGTTTAACCTATCGGGAGTCAGGTGATCAATGATACATTGCTCCGTAAACTACGCAACGTATCACTAGACCCCTAATTTGCCTCTACAGAATTATTTATTCAGGTACTATTTTTGTAAACTTTGTACCTTTTAGTGTTAGGTTGTACATTAAACCTTTTGCTCCAAATACAAAAGCATAAATAGGTTTTTCAAAACTAATAGATCCAATATCTTTTCCTTTACCCCATTTTAGAACTGTAATCGCACCATCTACACCAGCTTCCCAACCATTACTTGCTGCGAATGCATTTAAAGTATCTTGATCTGCGAAGGCTATGATGTAAGATGTTTGTTGTAGACCCATTTGAAAACCTACAGAAGCTGCTGCAATGCTGTAGTATGATGTAGTTTTTCCATCAACTCTAAGTACACCTTCACCATACTCCCCACCAACAACAAAACCACCTTTTACTACAGAAGGAAATACTAAATAACCTTTTACTCTAGATAAAAATTTAGCTCCACCTTTAACTTCTTTTTTAAACTGTACAATTGCTGCATCAGCTTTTGCTTCAATAACCCCAACAGGTTCAGCATATGAAAAAGTGTTTACAAACATCATAATTGTTGCAATAATTGCAAAAGAACTTAATTTATGTTTCATTTTAATTCCTTGTATCTAATTTATTAATTATACCCAATAAATATGGAAGTATTTGTGTATAATCGTGTATATAAAAATTTAGGGTTGATTTATGGAAAAAATGACAATTAAAGCTTATGCTGTTAAACATAAACTTAGTATTTTTAATGTTATGAAGATGGTTAAGTCTGGCAAAGTTCAGAGTGAAGTTTTTAATGAAAATGGCAGAGAAGTTACATATATACTATATGACGAAGAGTCTGAAAAAGCTATTCGAGAGCAAATAGTGCCTGTTGAAGATAGAAAAAATTCTCAAATTGACCAAATGTTAAATGAGCTTAGAGAAGAAGTTAAACTTTTACGTAAAGAGGTAGATATTTTAAAAAAGAGGGTTAATTAAATGGTAGTGTAGGGTATAAAGTTTTTATACCTATAGTAGATTCTAAAGAAAATATAATGTTTTTTATATATTTTCTTTAAAAATCGGCTATCGGTATATAAGAGTGTTGAATTAAAATTAGTTAATTAAAAGTTTTAATTCAAAAATAACAGTTGATGATAACTCTTCAAACTCTGCTTGAGTAATAAGGTGATTGTCTCTACCATTTTCTAATATTTGTAACTTAGTTTCGATTTTTCTTATTTGTTCTGCCATAAGATGTCCTTTTATTTTTTATTACTTGTAGTTTATCACTATTTAAAATTTTATGTAAGAGCATTTAAGAGATTTTTTTTATCTTAAAAATGCCTAGTTTTTGAAGAGAAATTAGCTATACTATACTTATATTACATAATCAGGTGGCATAATTGGAGTTTTCCGTATATTTAAAAAGTTGTAGAGAGGCAAATGATATAACTCAAGATGAGTTAGTTGTTAAGCTTTATAATTTTAATCAAGAAGTATTTAAGAACTTAGATGCTGGTACTATTAGTAGGTGGGAAAGACACGCTACAATACCAAATACACAGAAAAAGCTAAGTATTATAAAGTTTTTTCAACAGTTTAGTTCTGACCCTTTTCCATATTTAGATACTTACACTGAAGATCAAATTGAAAGCCTCATATGTAAATCGAATGTTGATAGCCTAATCTCTAAAAATAAACATTTTGTTTTAAACTTTCCTTCGGAAGCAATGAATGTGGATGATATGAAAGTATATCCTATACGTAGCATTGAAGATGCAAGTTTGCTTTTTGCTATAAATATGGACTTACACAATGCAACTAATATTGATGAGTGTACAAAAATTTCTTTGAGTCAATTTGAAGAGTGGTCTATGCATCCTGGAAATCTGTTTTTAGCGTGTGAATATAAGAGTAGGTTAGTTGGTCTTTTTTTCTCTGTCAGAGTAAAGCATGAAGTTTTTGAAAAATTAATGAATTTTGAAATGAAAAAAAGTGAAATAACAGATGCTGACTTTGCAGATGTTGATGAAGTTGGATCTAATGTGTTGTTATCTTTTTATGCTGTAAATGTTAAAGTAGCTACTATGCTTTTTATAAGACATTATGCTTATCTTATAGCAAATCAAAAGATAATTGAAGAGGTTGGTGTTATAACTTCTGTATCTGAAGTTAAAAAAACTTTATCAAATATGAATTTGAAATTATATAAAAATAGATTATTGGAAAATTCTGTAAATGTGGAAACATATAGAGAAAAACTTAAATATGTTTTAGCTTCAGAATATGTTGTAAAGATGATATTTTCTAAGTAGTTTTATTCCAACTCAAAGAGTTGGAATAGCATAAATGTTATATTTTACTTAAAACAAACGCTTGCATATCTTCAACTACTTCTTCAAGAGTTCTTTCACCAGATATAACTTTTAAAAGATTTTTATCAGAGTAGAATTTTTGAATTTCTGCTAAAGGATCTGTATATATTTTCATTCTATCATTAAATACATCTTCATTGTCATCAGAGCGTCCTTCTCCAGGAGCAGCTTCTGCAGCACGACCTAAAATTCTCTCTCTTGCACATGCTTCACTAACTCTTACTTCAATAACAGAAGCTAGTTCAATGTTCTCTTCTTTTTCTACTAGTGCATCAAATGCAGTCATCTGTTCAGTACTTCTTGGGTAACCATCTATTAGAACATTATCAACAGGAGCATTGTTTATAGCTGATACAATTGTATTTACAATAATTTCTAAAGGAACAAGTGCACCTTTTGAGATGTAAGATTCTATCTCTTTTCCTAAGTCAGAACCACTTCCAACTTCTTCTCTTAACATATCACCTGTAGAGTAATGAACAATATTGTCATTTTTTTCTGCAATAATACTTGCATCTGTAGTTTTACCTGAACCTGGAGCTCCGATAATTAAAAATAGTTTTTTCATACTTTGATTCCTTTTTATGCTTGAACGTTTAGATGTGTAAACGTTGTTATTACGACTTTATCTATAATAGGCTTAAAATATTAAAGTTATGTTTTGAATTTTTCTTCATACTGAATGAGAATCAGTATGAAGTAGTGTATTTACACACTATTTATGAAGCAGATACTTGCTGTCTAATTCTTAGACCTAAATCTTTTAATTGTTCATTATCTACAGCACTTGGTGCCTGAGTAAGAAGACATTGTGCTTTTTGAGTTTTAGGGAATGCTATAACTTCACGAATAGAACTTGAGTTTGTCATAAGCATTATCATTCTGTCAAGACCAAGAGCAAAACCACCATGTGGCGGTGCACCGTATTTTAGTGCTTCAAGTAAGAAACCAAACTTGTCATTTGCCTCTTCTTCTTCAATACCGAGAAGTTTAAATATTTCTGCTTGCATATCTTCTTTATGTATACGAATAGATCCACCACCAAGCTCAGTACCATTTAGAACGATGTCATAAGCAATTGACTCAATCTCTTCAATGTCATCAAAATCTAGTGATTTTGGTTGTGTAAATGGATGGTGAAGTGCTTTTACTCTACCATCTTCAACTTCAAACATTGGGAAGTCCATTACCCATAAAAATTCAAATGTATTTTCTGGAATTATATTCATCATCTCAGCAAGGTATATACGGAAACGACCCATATAATCCCATACTAGTTTTTTATCTCCTGCACCAAAGAATACAGCATCCCCAACTTCAAGTTCACATCTTTCGATTATAGCTTGAAGATCATCTTCTGTGAAGAATTTAGCCAATGGACCTTTTAGTCCATCTTCTTTCATTTGGAAGTAACCAAGTCCAGATGCTCCAAATTTACGAACATACTCTTCAAAACCTTTCATTTGACGTTTAGAGAATATCTCATCACCTTTTGGAACTTTAAGTGCTTTAATACGATTCTTTTTTGGAGAAGCTGCGATTTTAGAGAATATTTCGTTATCACATCTCTCAAATATATCTATAACATCTACCATTTTTAAATCATAACGCATATCTGGTTTGTCAGAACCGTAGTTTTCCATTGCATCATTGTATGTCATACGGTGGAACTTTGTCGGAATGTCGAAACCACATTTTATAAATACATTAGATATAAGTTTTTCAGCTACTTCTATAACGTCTTCTTGATCACAAAAAGACATTTCAACATCTATTTGTGTAAACTCAGGCTGTCTGTCTGCTCTTAAATCTTCATCTCTGAAACATTTAGCAATTTGAAAGTAACGGTCAAAACCACTTACCATCAATAGTTGTTTAAATAGTTGTGGAGATTGTGGAAGAGCATAAAATTCACCATTATGTACACGTGAAGGTACAAGATAATCTCTAGCTCCTTCAGGTGTAGATTTAGTAATAATAGGTGTTTCAACTTCTAAGAAACCAAGCTCATCTAGAGTATTTCTTGTTTCAATTGTAGCTTTTGAACGAAGTTTGAAAATATCATATGCTTTTTGTGTTCTAAGCTCTAAGTAACGGTGTTTGAGTTTAATCTCTTCATTTACTTTTTCATCATTAAGTTCAAATGGCATAGGTTTTGAACGGTTTTCAATAGTAAGACTATCTACAACTAGTTCAATTTTACCAGTTTTAAGTTTAGGATTTTCAAGACCTTCACCTCTGGCACGTACCTTACCTTTTGCAATAAGTACAAACTGATCTCTAACATCTTCAGCTTTTTTGTGTACTTCTGCATTGTCTGCAGGGTCACATACAAGTTGTATCACCTGATCATTATCTCTAAGGTCGATAAAAATTAATCCACCATGGTCTCTACGAGAGGAAACCCAACCAGCAACGGTTACTTCCTCTCCAATATTTTTTTCATTTACGTCTGCACAATAATGTGTTCTCACAGGCAATCCTAATAGTTATATAATTGCGCGATTATATCTAAAAGTAGTTTAGGGTTCAATATATATATCTTTTTATCTCTTTAGGAGCTTGTGAAATTTGTAATGTTATAAGGTATATTGAAATTGAGGATGAAATACCTTATATTGTTGTTCATAAAGCCTCTTTTCTAAAAAGAAATGAATAGTAGATTAGAGTGACTTGATAGTTTTAAAGCTTGAATCTTTTGTGCTGAGTTTATAGAAGTTATTCTATTGACTGAATAACTGAGAGAGAAAACAGTACATCTTCAAGTGCTGCACTAAAGCCATACCATTTCATATTGTACTTTTCATCTACTCGTGTTGCTACAAGTTTTAAACCATAGTTTTTCAAAAGTGTTTTGGCATCTTCTCTGGTACTGTATATAACAATATTGTCTATGTAATGACTATTTTCAAGCAAAAATAGATAGTGCTCTACACTGAGAAGTGCTGAAACTTTAGGGCTTCTAGCATAAAATGCAAAGAAAAGATATGTCCCTTTTTCGTTTTTAGCACAAAAATCGTTCTTAGAGAGAGTATGGATCTCTTTTTTGTGATGTATGATCTCATCTGCCACCGCTGTTTTAAGTTTTAGTAAAATATGATGCCCCGCATGTTGTCCATTTTGCTCACATATACATGCAAAACTTGCAGGATAACAGCACCACTCTGCAATCTGCTCTTGTGTTGCTATGTATGTACCTGAAGTACTCATAGCTTTTTCAATTTCAATGAGAACATTTAAATTTTTCATCTGCTCTTGCTCTTTTTTAAACTGATGAAGCAGATACTCTCCTTCTCTAGCTTCTGGAAAATTTCCTATCATCTGTTTTAGAGACAACGATAAAGCTGATTCAAGAGGTTTCTCTATGTTTCTATATAGCTCTTTGAAGAGTTTAAGGCATTTTTCTTCTTTCGTACATCCTTTAGAGTAAAGGAATTTTAGTAGTAGTACTTTTCTATGTTTACTTGGTACAGTTTTCCCTGTTTCCCAGCGACTGAGAGTAACAGTATTAACTGCTTGAAATGCACTTGAAAAATTGTAAAGCTCATTGGCAAGATTTTGTTGTGTCAAATGGAATATTTCTCTGTACGTCAACAGTAGTTTGATTGCAATATCCAAAATATCCCTTTACTTCATTTGTTTGATTATATCAAATTATCTTTTGATTTGTGAATTTATATAAGCAAAATATGTATGATAAATTTTATTGTTATCTTTTAAATAAAAAAGATGTGTAGAAGTAGTAAGGGTGTTTGTTTTATAAGTATGTCAATTTGACATATTTTTAGACACTAAAGTATATTTATGATAATCTTTCTTAATAAAATAAAACTAGGAAAATCATGGGAAGTAAAAAACTAGAACAAATTAAAACTGCTGGTTTTGTATTTAAACCCGAAGATCCTGACATAAAAACACTTTATGAACGCATTAAAGCTGAGTTTGAATCAAAAGGTATATCTGTTCTTTTAGAAGAAAAGTCAGCAGATATGATAAATGTTGATGGTGTGTCATTTGACAATATGTGTGCAAATTCAGACTTTTTAGTATCGCTTGGCGGTGATGGAACTCTTTTGTCTTTAGTTAGAAAAAGTTACGGTTCAGGGAAACCAGTAGTTGGTATAAATGCAGGAAATTTAGGTTTTTTAGCTGACATAACCATTGACGATGTAGATAACTTTTTAGAATTGCTTTTAGAAGGAGATTATCGTATAGATGACAGAATGATGATAGAAGGTTATATTGAAAGTAAAGATGGAAGAAAGAGAAACTTTATTGCGTTTAATGATGTTGTCATCACCAGACCTGTCATATCTAAAATGGCAAAAATAGATGCATATATAGATGGTGAATGGTTCAATACATATAAAGGTGATGGGTTGATTATCTCAACTCCTACAGGCTCTACAGCATATAATCTTTCAGCAGGTGGACCTGTTATCTTCCCTTTAACTAAAGCATTCATTATGACACCTATTTGTGCTCATTCTCTACGTCAGCGACCTTTAGCAGTTCCTGCAGATCTCAAGATCGAGTTAAATTCACCAGATGACAAGGCTATAGCTATGATAGACGGTCAAGATGATTATGAAATGGAGATAGGAGATGTACTTGTAGTTGAAGGTGCAAAAATAGGTGCAAAACTATTGCACTTAAATAAAAGAAGTTATTTTGCTGTTCTTAGAGAAAAATTATCATGGGGTGATGAAAATTGATAGATAGACTCTATTTTCGTGATTTGGTAACTTTTAAAGAAGTAGAACTTGAATTTGACAAAGGTTTAGTAGTATTCTCTGGGCCAAGTGGAGCAGGGAAGTCAGTACTTATATCTTCTATACTTTCTAGTTTTGGCTACAGTACACCTGGGGCAGCATCTCTATGTGAAGTAAATTTAGTTAAGCCAAAAAAGATGCAAAACGAAGTATTTGATCTTAGTGATGATTTAACAATAAAAACATTGAAAAAAGATAAACTTCGCTACTTTATTGATGGGCAAAATATATCTAAAAAAGTTCTAGCTGAAATGTTTGCTCCCTATGTTAAATACCTCTCTGTAAGAGATAAAGGTGGCTTTGAATCAGAAACAATTTTAGATCTTATTGACAATGAACTGAAAGCTAAAAATAAAACTTTTAGTAAATTGTTGAAAGAGTATAAAAAACGTTATGCAAATTATAAACAAAAAGAGTTGCAGTTAAATAAGATAAAAGAAGATGAAGCTAAATTAACAGAACTAATAGAGTTTACCAAATATGAAATAGATAAGATCGATTCAATTAACCCAAAAGTTGGAGAAGAAGAGGAGTTATTGAAAATCAAGCAGCAGTTATCGCGTATAGATAAAATAAAAGATGCTCTTGAGAATGCTAACAATATTTTTTCTATGGAGAGTTCTGTTGAAGAGGTGTACAGATTGTTAGACAAAGACTCAACACTCTTTTCTGATGCAATGAATCAATTGAGATCTGACTTTGAAGAGACAGCATCGTTAGCTGAAGAGTTAGAAGAGGTAAATGTTGAAGAGGTATTAGATAGATTGTCAGATCTTACTGCACTTAAAAATCGATATGGCTCCATAAATGAAGCATTGGAGTATAGAGATTTAAAAATAGAAGAGTTGTCAGGTTACTCCAATACGCAGAAAGATAAAAGTTTATTGACCTCTTTTTTAGAAATTGAATTTAGAGAATTAAGTATATTGGCTTCAAAAATTTCATTGGCAAGGAAAAAAGAGGCAAAAAATTTAGAAAAAATCTTAGAAACATATCTTTTTTCACTAAAACTACCAAAAATGACTTTTGAGTTTACATCCATTTATATACATGAGTTGGGCATAGACAGTGTTGATGTTTTGCTTGGTAATTCTAAAACAGATACTCTTAGTGGTGGTGAATTTAACCGTATTAGACTGGCACTTATGGCAGCTACTATACCTACAGATATGAATTCAAAAGGTATTTTAATATTGGATGAAATAGATGCAAATGTAAGTGGCGATGAATCTATAGCTATTGCTGAAATGATAGCTAAACTATCTGCTTCATATCAGATATTTGCCATTTCTCATCAACCTCATTTAGCGGCAAAAGCTTCTCAACATATTGTAATTACAAAAGATAAAAAAGAGAGTTATGCCAATATATTAGATGCAGAGGGAAGGGTACTGGAGATTGCTAGAATAATAGCTGGAGAAAAACCAACTACTCAAGCTTTAGAGTTTGCAAAAAAACTTAGATCTTAAGAAAATTGTTTCTCTAAATTATGAGAATAAATTTTTAAGTATTTAAAATACTCTTTTATAGTTTCTTCATCTGTTTTAGTTTTTAAATAAGTATTGAACTCTACTAGTAGGTCAGATATACCACCTGTACCTACAGTTGTAGAAGAGCCTTTAATGCTATGGGTTAATCTCTCTGCATTATAAAAATCTTTTTTATTAATAGCCTCTTCAATAAGTGGTATTTGTGTTTTTATTTGAGGAATTAACTCCCAAATATATTCTGTTGCCTCTTCTTTATTTAATCCCATCTCAATGAGTCTTTCAAAATTGAATGGAGGGTATTTACATTTTGGGAGAGTGCTCTCTGCTTGCTTTTTTATATTTTTACTGTTTTGTTGAGTTTCTGTTTTCTGTTTTTTTATTTTTTGCTTTATTGCTTGAGTATTACTCTGCTCTTTTCTTCTTTTTAATCTCTTTTCTCTATTTTCTTTATAATTTTTTTCGTTCTTGTATTCGATATATATTATGAATAATATTATAATAAAAAATATGGCAAAAAGTGTATAAATAAGCATTAAGACTCCAATAAGTTATACTGATACTTAAACTATATCTTACTTTTTATTATAACTAGGTTTAAATGCTAGGTTTAAAATATAGGTTTAAATTGGTAATATAACAGATAAATTAATCAGAAAGTTAAATAATATATAATTAGGAAAAATATGATAATAGATACACATTGTCACTTAGATGATGCAAGATACAACGATGATATAGATACTGTTTTAAACAATGCCAAAGAGCAGGGGGTTGAGAAGTTTATTATACCTGGTGCTGATGCGAATACTTTAGCTAGAGCAGTTGAATTAAGTGAAAAATATGATGAAGTATATTTTGCTGTTGGAGTTCACCCCTACGATATTGATAATTATGATAGAAGTTATTTGGAAACTTTTGTAAAACATCCTAAATGTGTAGCTATAGGTGAATGTGGATTGGATTATTTTAGATTGCCAGAGGGTGAAGATGAGATTGAAAAAGAGAAAGCTCTACAAAAAGAAGTATTTATAGACCAGATTAAGTGGGCTAAAGATTTAAATAAGCCACTCATTGTACACATACGTGAATCATCAGCAGATTGTTTAGAAATATTGGAAAAATATGCTGGAGAGAAAGGTGGGGTACTACATTGTTACAATGCAGATGAATCTCTTTTAAAATTGTCTTCTAAAAATTTTTACTATGGTATTGGTGGTGTTATTACTTTTAAAAACGCAAAAAAGTTGATAAATGTTTACCCTAAAATACCTCATGATAAATTGCTAATTGAGACAGATGCACCATACTTAACGCCTCATCCTCACAGAGGAGAGAGAAATGAGCCATCTTTTACTACTTTTGTTGCAAATAAGATGTGTGAACTTAGTGAGATGTCACGGTCTGAGATGGAAACTTTAACATCTGAAAATGCAACAAGACTTTTTGGAATTTAGTAAATGAAAAAGTATAAGTTTAAAAATTTTTTACTACTTATGCTTTTTGCTACGTGTATAGCGAATGCCAATACACTCATAGAAAAATATCCATCTTACTCTTATGTGTTTTCTGAGTTTGATGTAGATGAATCATATATATATAATGAATCATTTGAAAAATATGTCTTAGAAAATGAAAAAAAAATAAAAGATTTTTATAATAAAACTACTTATCGGGGTGATTACCTTCTTCCTATGGTTAAAAACTATTTGATAGATGATGGATTATCTGATCTTTTGATTTATATATCTATGATTGAATCAGGGTTAAATACAGATATTGTTTCAAGAAAAAATGCAGTTGGATTATGGCAATTTATGAAAGCAACTGCAAAAGATTATAAACTCTCAGCCAATGAATATTTTGACGAACGTTATGATCCGGTTACTTCGACTAAAGCAGCAATTGAACACTTGAGACGATTGCATAAAAAATTTGGAAAGTGGTACTTGGCAATTATGGCATATAATTGTGGAGAAGGGCGTTTGTTAAAAGCCATAAATAAAGCAGGTTCCGATGAATTGCAAGTACTGATTTCAAATGAAGACAAATATTTACCAAGAGAAACGAGAGATTACATTAGAAAAATACTTCTTATATCTATGATCGGAGAGAGTGATATGTTAGATTTCTCTGTCTCTTCGCCAAACTCAGATATGGGTGTATATGAAGTTGAAGTTAGTTCATCTACAAAATTAAAAGATCTAGCTACTCTTTTAAATATGGATTTTTCAAATTTGTGCAAGTTAAATAAACAATATAAAAATGGTATTGTTCCCAAGAGTAAAAACAGATATAAAATAATGATTCCAGAAGATAAAATGTTTACTTTTTATATGAAGTATGAAGATAAGTTTTCATCACCAAAAAATAAAATAGTTAAACCGAATTTTATTTCACACAACGTTGTTTTAGGAGATACAATAGAAAACCTTGCAAAAAAATACAATAGTTCCATAGAAGAGATCATGTTGGCAAATAATTTAAAAGAAAATTTTTTGACTCTAGATACTCTTATACTTATACCTGTTTCTAAAGAGTTATTTGAAAAGATATTGTCTGAGTAGTTTGTTACCTGACACTAAATCTTTTTCATTTTTCATCTCCTATGATATGTTCAATTTCATCTTCTAAATCTGAAAGTAAACCAGTGGATTGCTTTTTTATCACTCTGTGTGTCAGTAATCTGAGTCCTATTTCAATAACAAATGCCAAAACAAAACCACCCGCTATAAAATAGCCTACATTGGGGATATGTTTAGAGGTATATCCCAATGCCAGTACAATGGCTACGGCAATACTCACAATGGCAAGAATAATCAGAAATTTGGAAGCTTTGGTCTCTTTTATTTTCATTAAATGCCCAATATGTACCAGCGCATGTATGAACAATATGGATATGGAACCGATGGCTGCGATCTCATTGAGGTCAAAGAAAAGGACAAACAGTATGAGTATGGTCGTGCTGATGATGAGACCTTCGCTACTGTGCCATACATTACGTGTATAGATAGAAGGAAGTTCACCGTTTTTTGCCATCTGGTAGGTTACATTCGTCACAGCATAAAGGTTGGCATTGATAGATGAAGCCGTGGAGATAAGTGCCGCCACGGCCATAATTGTAAACCCTGTCTGGCCAAAAGCAGGTTTTGCTGCTTCTGCCAAAGCATAATCTTGTGCTTTAATGATCTCGGAAAGGGGCAGGTTACCAAACACTGCGAACGTTACAGCCACATAGAGCAACATCACGAAACCAATAGCAATGAACATTGCTTTGAGCATAGTTTGACCTGGGTTCTCCATGTCTTCCGCTGTGTTGGTAATGACACGAAAACCTTCATAGGCAAAGAATGTCAATGCAATGGATGAGAAAATATTCATCACCGGAGGTGCATCTTTCAGTGAGAGAAGTTTGGGATCTATATAGAAAAAGACCACCACGGTAAACAAAATAATGATCGAAAGTTTAATGATCACAATAACATTCTCTGAGCGTGCTATGAGCGATGATCCTGCAAGATTTATTAGCATGAAAAGAAGAAGGATTGCAATGGCGAAAACGTTTGACCACACAGCGGTATCTGAGCCTATAGCCATCATGGAGGCATAGGTTCCAAATGTTTTTGCTACCATAGCAATGGCAACCATTGCAGAGAGGTAGAAAAGTACAGAAAGTGAGCCAGAGAAGACCCCTTCACCGTAACACTGTACGAGGTATTCGACAATCCCTCCACGACTAGGGTAAGCTGTAGCCAATTTTGCCAAAGAGTACCCACTCAGAAGTGCGATGATCCCTCCGAATATAAACGAGATCCATACCAGATTTCCTGCTATGGCACCGGCTTCACCAAGCAGTACAAAAATCCCGGCACCAACCATAGAGCCGATACCGAGAAAAACTGCAGACCAGAGCCCGAAGGCTTTTTGACTAGACTTCATCTTTTGTTATTTCATCTAATGCATTTCCGGCCACAAGCAATGCTATGCCGTCAAAGAAGAGCGAAAAGCCGACCAAAAGTCCTACAAGGTACATGGAGGAAAAAGGCCAGTTTACGACAAAAATGATCGCTATGAGCAAAGAGAGAACTGCATTGATTGCCCAAAGTCCCCATCCTTTTCTCGGGTAAAGTGATGAGGAGAGCATAAAGCCCGAAAAAGCATCCATAAAGAAATAGATGGAAAAGAGCAATCCAAGCGTTGCGATACCACCCAGAGGTGAGAGAAGCATATAGAGTGCCACTCCTATAAGAATAATACTCTTCAGCCATCCCGACCAGTCATTTCTATCTGTTATGTAGGTAAAATAGCCTGCAAACATACCGGCAATCAGCATGAGCCATGAGACAAGAATGACCACGGCAAACGAAGTCACCGCAGGGTAGATAATACCTACCAGTCCCAGTACCATAAAAAGTATCCCCGCGATCTTTGCTTGCTTTTTATACTTATTTACAAGCAATAACTCTTTTGGATTCTTCCACATTTCAGATCCTTTAGTGTCTTTTTTATATTATAAGGCTGTTTTATTAACTAAGTGTAAATATAAGCTAAGCTTTTTAATGTAGCTGCAAAACAATGACTGATTTTTATTTGAATATGTCATAATGTGGCTTGTAAATATTTTAATAATAGGAAAACCGATGGCATTACTCAATTTAACAGAAGCAAACTTTAACGAAAACATAAAGCAGAACAATATCGTCATCCTCGATTTTTGGGCACCATGGTGCGGACCATGCCGCTCATTTGCTCCGATCTATGAAAAAACAGCAGAAGAGTACCCTGATATTCTCTTTGGAAAAGTCAATACCGAAGAGGAAGAGGCATTAGGCGGCTATTTTCAGATCAGATCCATTCCAACGATCATGATTATGAGAGAGCAGATCGTGGTCTTTAATCAGGCAGGAGCCCTACCTGAAGAGGCATTGAAAGATGTCATCAAACAGGTGCAAGAACTCGATATGGATGTGGTACGCAGTGAGATCGAAAAGCAGCAGAAAGAAGCAGAACAGAAAGAGTCATAGAAAGTAGCTTCAAGCTCTGTGTCATGTGTGATACAATAGAAAACTTTGCAAAAAAATACAATAGTTCAATAGAAGAGATCATGTTGGCAAATAATTTAAAAGAAAATTTTTTGACTCTAGATACTCTTATACTTATACCTGTTTCTGAAGAGTTATTTGAAGAAATATTGTCTGAGTAGTTTGTTTAAAAGCTACTATATTATTATAAGTAGAGACCATACATTAAAATACATATGTAAAAATATGCTTGGTGCTAAATGTTTATAATGTTCTTTAAAATAACCCAAAAGTAGAGAAGGGAAAAAAGTCATTAAAGCAAAAAATGGGTGATGGTGAACAAAATGTATAGAGGCAAATAGAATGGAAGTAATTACATTAGCCAAAGTTAGATAAGAGTTGAAGGTGTAGTTGTTACTTCTTCTGGCTATACACTCTTGAATAAAACCACGAAAAGCAAACTCTTCCAGCAGAGGATAAAAAATAATTATAAAAAATAAAGATTCTTTATCTGAAAATATTGTACGAATATTTTCCAATGTCTGCTGAAAAATTGTAATATAGAATATGGCCAGAAGTGGAGTAAATATAACAGTTACTCCAAATCTTGTATCTATATTTCTTAACAAATTATCTTCTTAATAACTTTTTTCTTATAGGGTATAACAATCCAAGTCCTAAAAGAATCAAGAACATCATGTCAAAACTTTTGGAGTTTTTGTTATATGAACAACCTCCACCACCACCAGAACTCGCAGTATTACCTTCTATATCAACAGGAGTGTCAGCAACATCATCAACAGTATCATCAGGACTAGGAGCTGCTGCAGGAATAATACCAACAGGATTAGATGTTTGGTCAGCATCAACATGTGGGGTTATACGAAGAATAAATGTACTTCCGATAGCACTATTGTCTCCAATATTGATAATATAATTAAGACCAAGGTTTAATACATCTTCTATTCCCTCTTCTTCATAAGCTGTACCAGTCCATGTTGCACGTTCTGCATCTGTAGCAATAGCCCAATTGTCAGCCTCACCTTTGTGCCAGTCATCAGTACCTGTAGCAAAAGGATCTCCATAAAATGCCATTAGTATGCCATCTGTCTCTGGATCTCCATCATCATCATGAAAAATCCCTTTAGGCATTTTTGAAGATGGTAGCCAGTTACCAAAGAGAGCCTGGTAATTACCACCAGCCATCTCCCCAATATATGAAATGGTGTTAGGTGCAGATAGTGTTACCGGATAATAAGCTCTTACATCATCAAAAAATCCTTGTTGAGTAAAGTGACTATCTACTGGTCCCCATAGACCATGTGACATATTTGCCATATCTTCTGCATCCCAAATATTACTGCCATCGGAGATACCTTTACTATCTGTACCTTCACCTAAGCCTAATGAGAGAGTAAGTGCAGGATTGACACTACCATTTTCATCTAGAACTTCCACTTTGTACCCATCAAGTCTCATATTTGTATAGTTATTGATTTTCTGCAAAACTTGATATCTGACTGTAGTTGTATCTGCAGGATCTAAATTAAATACTAAGTCTATAGGATTACCATACTCACCTTCTTCTCCAACACTTGTTGGTAACATATTAATTTTAAAACGTTTATGTGTTTGAAAATCACTTGAACAAATTACTGGAGATGGTGTAGCATCATCAAGATATCCACCAGAAAGGTATGATGATGTCATAATACAGTTTTCTGGTTTACCATGCTCAACAGCATTATCACCATTAATAATTTTAATACCAGCAGGTTCACCTACAGGCCAATCTTTACCATGTAGGTGACCCATCACAGTACCCGCACTTCTGTCTTTAATATCAGACTCAAAAGATCTATCAACACCCATTCCTGTATATGATCCATCAGTTGTATTGAAATCTTCAATATTTGTTGCAAAATCTTCTACATCAACTACTCGAACATCAACATTGTCAAAATTCCATCCACCAAAACCATATTGCTTATTATCAACACGTGTATTATTGGCATCTGCAGGATCACCTGCATCTGTAATGATTTTACCAGCATACACACTAGACCCAGCTAACATCGCTGCTACTAAACTAAGCCTCAAAATTCTTTTTTGATTGTCTCTTTTCATTTTATCTCCTTTGTTTTAATGTTAAGTATCTAACACTTATGTTTATATTATAGTTAAATAATATTTTTTATACATCACCTTTTTGGGTGATATATAATTTGTTTTATAATGTTAAAATGGCAGGGTCAATGTAACCATAAAGTCTTGATAATTACTTATGTCATCACGTGTAGGTTTCATCCATGCATACTCAACTGTAAGTTTCATAGGTACGTAAAGTGTAAAACCATAGTCAAGACCTACGCCAATGGCATAGTCAAGATCTTTTGCATTGATTTTGTCTGTTTCGTATTTTGGTCTGTCTTTACTGTCATATTTCAAATATTCATTTTTGTCGTTGTAGTTCATGTAAGATGCTTTTGCAATAAATGCTTCAGTCACACTTACTGCAGCTTGAACAGAAAATCCTTCATCGAACACATCTTCTGAGATATTATCAAGACCTGAGTTTATACCTGTATATATAACATCATTTTTAAAAACTTTTGTTGCAGCAAGTGTGACTTCTCTTTCCATAATTGTTCCTTCTATTTGAAGGTCAATTCCGTAAGTTTCTCTTTTTATACTAAGAGGAGCTGTAGAAGCAACAATATCTCCACCTTTTATGATGAAGCCACCAAAAATGAAGTTGAAGTCGTTGTACATGTACTCATAAGCAATTCTGGCAAATGGAAGAAGATTGTCTCCCATGTCATAATAGAGTCCATCTTGAGCAGGTACATACATACCGGCAGTTATAAAGAAGTGATCGTTTTCATCAAAAAGACCATCTTTATCATAATAGACTTGTAGACCTGTAGCAGCTTCTGCTCCTATTTTTTCTTTTTGTGTAGAATTGTTATAAATCTTCATATCGAACATTCTCAAAGGTTTGTAGAGTCCTGTGTTGTAGAACTCCATTCCAGCAAATGGACCAAGTCCAGAAGTAGAGTAGAATACTGCTCCTATATAGGCAGTATCATCTAATGCATGTGCATATACTGCTTTACCCTCTATGGATTCACCTTCTTCTTTTCTGTGACCAAACTTTAAGATGGCACCAATGTTTTCACTTACTCGACCACCTACATAAATAGTTGCCATACGTATAGCAGAGAATTCTCCTTCATTTGTGGAACCATCTTCTGTATCTATAATACCTTTTCCGTTTGGTTTGTCATATGTTTTGTTATATTTTGATTTTATCAACATTGATGGATTTATATCCATGCCTGATGTAAAACTTGCATTGTCGTCTAAAATTTTTTGACTGATGGTCATACCTGAAGCAGCGAACTTTCTACCAAATTTGTTAAGTCTTGGCATTTGTTGTGTGTGACATGTAGAACAGTCTGCACCTGTTTGTGTAGAGAACATTGGCATTGCTTGTAAACCTTGTGTCAATCCCCCAATTGTTACTGCACTTACAAGAGCAATATGTGATTTTTTAAATATTTTCATTTTACCCTCCTTTTTTGTTTTCAATATTATTATACTTTGTAATATTGTTACATAATATCATTATAGCGTTATAAAAAATTAAATGTATCACCTTTTTGTGTGATATTTTAAGAACTTATGTTTACAATGTATTTTAAAGATAATCTTTTTAAAATTAATAAAGAAAGAAAACCCATATTATGACAAATATTAGTGACAATGAAGTATTACAAAAAATTATTGAATTTCAATCCTGTATTATAGAAGGTAAAAACATTAAAAGTATTTTGCATAAAAACAAAGATTTTTTTCTTAATAAATCAGGTTCAAATATTGTTACCGTGTATATGCATGAGCATGGCAATGTTAACCCAGAACATATTTTGGCCAAAGATAGAGAATTTGAACATCTCATCAATAAATATGTTTTTAGTAAAAAAAATTTTAAATGGGAAACTTTTGTTGCCAATTGTGATGATCATTTTGCAAAAGGTTGTTCTCATGAGCGCGTAACCGATATGTATCAGATATTTAAAGGGTATATGACGAAAAAAGATGCTGAACAATTTTCTCGGGAATTAAACATTAAATCGGCAATTATTATGCCTATATATGATTATGGCAATAGAGAGATCATAGGGTATTGTTGTTTTATCAATCAGACGGAAGAGGAAATGAAAATTGAAAATGCATCTATGGTTAAGAGCTCCATAGAAGTACTTATGCGTCCTTTGTACGATAAAAAACAGAATACTATTTATAGTAAATGTATAAGGATCGATGAAAATATGGGTATGCTAACAGAAAAAGAGAAGCAGATTATGAAAAAAGTAATAGTCGGAATTTCGTATGTAGATATAGCGGAAAATTTAAATATTTCTATCAATACAATAAAGACACATATGAAGAATATTTTCAATAAATACGCTGTAAATTCAAGAATAGAACTTTTAAATAAATTTCACATTCACTATCGATAGGTATGGAATATTTGTTGTTTTTAGTTATAATTTAGAAAAAAAGAGGAGGGAAATTGATATGCGTATTCTTAAAATAGTATTACCTATAGTCATGGTGAGTTCTTTGTACTCAGCATCAGGAAGCACTCTATATAAACAAAAGTGTAAAAGCTGTCATGGTGTAAAAGCGGAAAAGAGGGCAATGAGTAAATCTAAGGTTATAAAAGGTATGCCTGTATCTCGTATAGAAAGAGAGATGTATAATTACTCTTCTGGAAAAAGAAAAGCGATGTCTTATGTTTTAAAAATAAAGCGAGATTTTGTTAAGCATCACACTAAACGTGAGCTTCATGACCTGGCAAGATATATTCACTCTCTCTAATTGACACTTTATATGGACCTATGAAAACAATATAGGTCTTTTCTTAATATTCATACTTACTTCATACTTCTATTTTATACTTGTACTGTTAATTAGTTATTGAAAAAGCTAAATTTTCTTAGCAGTATCTTTATGATATTTCCCCTTTTTTCTTCTAATTAATAGATAAACTTAAAGGAATTTCCATGAAAAATAGTACAGAACAAAGTAAACGTAGAGGTTTTTTATCTAAGATGTTAGTCGCTGGTGCAGGTGGTATTGCTTTTTTAAGCTCTTCTGCTTATGCTAAAGATGGAAAGAAAAAAACAGTGGAACTTACAGAAGAACAATTGGATGAACTTTATTTTATTTATCAGGAAGAAAAGTTAGCAAGAGATGTATATATTACTTTGGGTGAAATGTATCCAAATGAAAATACTTTTGCCAGTATCCAACTTTCAGAACAGAGACATATAGATGCAGCACAGGGTTTGTGTGAAACATATAACATTGATCTGTCAAATGTAAATGAAGATGAAGTAGGTACATTTGACAATGATATTTTGCAAGAACTTTATACAACACTTGTTTCAAAAGGAAGTGATTCTTTGACACTGGCACTGGAGCAGGGAGTTTTTATTGAAGAGCTTGATATTGAAGATTTGACAAAAGCCATTGATGAGATGGATATGCCAGATGACGTAATAAGAGTATATGAAAATTTAAGAGAAGGTTCATACAATCACCTTGAATCGTTTCAGGGCGCACTTACGCTAGTATAAGGGTAATAATTATGAATAAAATTAGTCGCAGAAATTTTTTTACAAATTCAATTTTTGCTCTACTTAGTGGTGTTGGCTTAGCTTCATGTTCAAGTGGCGATTCTCCCATAGAAAATACTGCTCTAGAAACAGAATCTAACGACGACATCGTTAGTATAGATGAGCAAAAAGATGAGATTTTTTATATATATCAAGAAGAAAAATTAGCAAGAGATGCGTATATAACCTTAGGTAAACTCTATCCAAAGGAAAATACTTTTAAAAGCATTCAAGTATCAGAACAGAGACATATTGATTCTGCACGAGGACTTTGTGAAAAGTATGAAATTGATATTTCTGATGTAGATGAAGATTCTGTAGGGAATTTTGTAATTGATGTTCTTCAGGAACTATACAATACTGTCATAGATGAAGGTAGAAAAGGTTTGCTTGAAGCATTGAAAATGGGTGAACTTATTGAAATAACCGATATTGATGATCTACAGCGTATCATTGATAATTTTTATATGCCAGATGATGTAATAACAGTCTATGAAAAGCTTAAAGAGGGCTCGTATAATCATCTTGAATCGTTTCAAGTTGCAATTAAAAAAGCCTAAATAAATAATATTGAAGGATAATAAATGTTAGATATTAGTTCCAAAATAGAACTTCATAATCAATCGGCTATTGTTGAGTACTATTATGCTTCTATTTATAGTGGAGATCTTCAAAGTGTCAAAGAGATAATGACAGAAAGATCTTATATGATGGTGTTGGAATCTTATGGTTTAAAATTATCATTGGAAGATCCGGTATTTAGAGAGCAACTTGCTAACATAGAAGAGAGTAAAGTTTCACTTTTTGAAGTAGAAAAAAAGCTCTCTTTAGAGCTTGCATTACGTAAGAAATCACCACAGATTGATATTTTAAAGCTTGTTCCAAACGGAACAAAACGTCACACTGTAGAATATAGTGAAGATGGAAAAGCAAAAAAACTTCATTTTTCTAAAAAAGATGGTCGCTGGCTAATCGATTATTATGCAGGTCGACCAATTCCTCCAGTATCTGAGAATTATTTTACTTCAATGAAAAACTGGGTTATGGCTAAACTTCCGGTCTTTCACAGAGATTTACTTGCGTCATAAGGCCAGATTAATTTAAATTCACTCCCTTCAGAGAGAGTGGAGTCAAGGACAATTTTTATATGATGCTCTTTACATATATTGTTTACAATATCTAAACCTACACCAAAACCGTTACTTGTTTCAAAACGGTTAAAGATGTTTTTTTGATCTTCTTTTGCAATACCTACACCATAGTCTTTTATCTTCAAATATTTTTTTGTCAGTTCGATCTCTATTTTGCCGTTTTGTTTAGAAAATTTTATGGCATTTGAGAGTAGATTGTCAATAACTAAAGTGAGTTTTCGTTTGTCGATATTGAAAAATACATCTTCTGTGTTGCAGTGCATAGATAAGCCTTTAAAACGTATAAAAGTATCGATGTATTTTACTCTTTCTAGAAGTACTTCTTTGATGTTAAGTTTGGTTTTTTCATAAACTATATGTTCATGAAAAGAGATATATGTCAAATCATTGTAAATATTTGAAAGTGTTTTTGTGGCTATTTCGATACGGTCAAGAGAGCGCTTCTGTTTGGGTTCAAGATTTTTTTTGTCAAAATGTTCATAACTCATAAGAATGGTACTGATGGGTGTATTCATCTCATGGGTTGTATTTTTAATGAAGGTTTTAAGTGATGAAATGAGGTTCTGAAGAGGGTAGAGCATGACCTTTGAGAGAAGTATGGCTATAAAGAGTAAAAAAGCAATGGCATAAATGCTGAAGATTATGATCTGATTTTTTATGTTTACTATTTCTTTTGGTGGCAACTCTTTTTTAATGACTATATATTTGACACCCAGATATTGTTTGTATAGAGATTCTATGAGATAATAGTCATCTCCCTTATGGTAAAAGAATTTTGAAAGGTCAATAGATTCATTCGTCATTGTTGAAGCAATAATCTTTTTCTCACTGTCATATAGAGAGATGTCATATCCGTCTTCATTGAACACAAACTCTTGTTTTTGAGATTGGTGGTAGTACTCAAGTTTAGAATTGATATCTAAGGCTTTGTACCGCATACCGATACGCATATTTTCAATAATAGCACTTTTTTCATTTTGAAAATAAAAGTAACCAATAATACTGCCTAAAGCAGCAATAGAACCAATATAAATAATGAGGAAAAGAATGAGACTTTTTGTACCAGCTTTCATCTTAACTCTTTTTCATCTCAAATCTGTAACCACTTCCTCTGACACTATGTATGATATCTTGTCCCAAGTGTTTTCTCAAATTTTTAATATGTGCTCTCAAAGATTCAGAAGAGGGGTTTTCATCATAATCCCATAATACAGAGTTGAGTGTTTCAAACGTAACCAGTTCATTTGGGTGATGTAGAAAATGTTTTAGTGCTTTTAACTCTTTTAAGGGGAGTACGACTATTTCATTGTTGACTAAGAGAACTTCTTGGTCTATATCGAAAATTAGGTCTTTTGTTATGCTGATCTTTTGGCTTCTGCTCTGTGTGAAGCTACGCTTGTATATGTTGTCTATGCGTATAAGTAGTTCTGCTAGTTCAAAAGGTTTTTTTATGTAATCGTCCGCACCACTTTCAAAACCAGCTGAAACATCTTCAATATCATTTAGGGAAGTGATGAATACTGTTGGAGTATTGTCTCCTTCATCTCTAAGTATTTTAAGTAGATCAAAACCTTTTATGGCAGGTACATTTACATCGAAAAGGTAGAGATCATAGTTGTGTTCATATGCAGTGTTTAATGCTTCTTCACCATCATAGACAAGATCAACTTCATTTTCATTGTCTTGTAGATATTCACGTATAATGTCTGACAAGGCAAGATCATCTTCCAGCAGTAAAATTTTCATCTTGTACTCCTTTACGACTATATTATTATATCATAGTGTGAATAGAGTGTGAACCGGTTTTCTAAAATAGACTCTACTTAATTGTGTTTATGAACTGTTTGGTAATGATTTCACTCTTCTTTCACAATTTTATATTATAATAATAGAAATTGAAATGAAAGGTGGGTTATGATGAAAAAACGATTGTTTCTTTGTTTGCTTGTCATGCTCACTCTATCGCTACAAGCACGTGATAAGTCTAAAAAACACTACTTTACTTTTGTTGATACTTATGCTGAGATTGAAAAAAAGCAGAAAGAGGAAGTGTTCGAATATAAGGACAAGTCTAGATTTAAATTTAAATTCCAGTCAAGCCTCTCAGAAGGTAATAATATGGTAAATCCAGGTAGTGGACGCGGCTCAGGTGGTGGTGGAGCTGGTAGTGGCGGTGGTATGGGCCATGGTGCAGGTGGTGGCAGGCACGGTGGTCACTGATCTTATAAACATTTCATAGATACTTCATACTTTTTTTCTATACTTTAAGAGTCTAAAAAACTATATAAAAGGATAGAAAATGAAAAAAATAGTATTAATACTCAGTGCACTTGCATTCATGGGTACAACAGCAACAATGGCAGATAATCTTCAAGACCATTTTAAAATGGAAAAAAAGCTTCAATCACAGCAGAGAATGAAAAATGGAAATGGTATAGGTAAACAGAAGAGATATCAGCATAGATATCAAAATCAGAACCGTAACATGTACAGTGGAAGTAAAGGCGCTAGGAATGGTGGAGGTATGGGATCTGGAGCTGGAAGAGGTGGCAAAGGTCGTTAAAACCATTCTCTAGGTATTAGGGTCAAGTAACAAACCACTAATGATTCTGATACCTAAAAACATGAGAAACCATGACAGCAGATATATTTAAATACTTTTCTACTTCACCTTGTGTGTAAACATCAGATATAGATTTTATTATAGAAGAATTACATGACTGCAAATCTTTATTGTTTTTAAGTGTATATCTAATATTGTCAAGACAAAACAAGCAGATACAAAGTCAAATATAGAGATAATATATACCTATGTAATTAAAAAGGGTAACTCCTTCTAAGATTGAGGTATTATGAATAAAATTTCCACTTTTATTGCTGTTGTTGTCTTACTGGCATCAGGTACACTTTTTACAGGGTGTTCTTCTAAAAAACCTGTTGTAGGTAAGTCAAGTAAATATACAAGTAAAGCTAGACATAAGTCTACAATGCGAGGCTATGTTGTTCGCGGCAAGAGATACAACCCAACATATGTAAAAGTAGGTCAAGTCATGAAAGGTGTTTCTAGTTGGTATGGACCGAATTTTCATGGCAAGCAAACCAGTAATGGTGAAATTTATAATATGCATGCAAGAACAGCAGCACATAAGACATGGCCAATGGATACAATGGTAAAAGTAACAAACCTTCAAAATGGCAAAAAAACTATTGTACGTATTAACGATAGAGGACCTTTTGTAAGAGGGCGAATTATTGATTGTTCTTATAGAGCTGGTAAAGAGCTAGGGCTAGATAGAATGGGTATTGCAAAAGTTAGCATACAAGTTGTTGGTTTTGCGGGAAAAGTACAGTCTGATTCTCAGATTGCAAAAAACAAAAAAGCAAATGTTGAAACACGTGTTAAGTTAAGTAATTTTGGTGTGCAAGTTGGTGCATTTAAAAACCGTAAAGGTGCTGAAATTACCAAAAATATGTTTGCAGATATGTATGACAAATATAAGCCTGTCATAAAAACATTTAATAACTTTGATGGAAGTGGTGAAACACTTTATCGTGTTTGGCTTATGGGCTTTGGCTCAGAACAAGAAGCTAGAGACTTTAAAAATAACAATAGTCTAAGCGGTGCATTTATAGTTCGCAATTAAATAAATAGGAAAATATATGATTGAAGTAAAAAGAGAGACCAAAGAGACACAAATTGCTGTTAAATTGAACCTTTATGGTAAAGGTGAAGCGAAAATCAATACTGGAGTAGGTTTTTTTGACCATATGCTTGAAGCATTCACAAAACATGCACATATTGATCTTGAAGTAACTTGTACCGGTGATACTCACATTGACGATCACCATACAGTTGAAGATGTTGGAATTGTAATTGGTCAAGCATTGAAAAAAGCTATATATCCTGTTCAAAGTATTGAACGTTTTGGAAATGCAACTGTAGTTATGGATGAGGCTAGTGTGACTTGTGACATTGATCTTTCAAATCGTGCTTTTCTTGTTTTTGAACTTCCTATTGGTGGAAAAGTAGGTGACTTTGATGTTGAATTGGTAGAAGAGTTCTTTAGAGCATTCGCCTTTAATCTTCCTCTAACACTACACCTCATATACAATAGAGGAAAAAACAAACACCACATAATAGAAGGAGCATTTAAAGCTTTGGCAGTTGCACTTCGCAGAGCAGTTGTTGTGAATGAGAATGCAGGTATTCCAAGTACAAAAGGTGTCTTATGAGTATAGAATTAATTGTATTGGACGTTGATGGAACAATGACCGATAGTCGCATAACATATAGTCAAAATGGTGATGAGATAAAATCTTTTAATGTAAAAGATGGTTTAGCAATAGCATCATGGAGAAAACTTGGTAAACAAGTTGCTATTATTACAGGTAGGAAATCGGCTATTGTTGAACGTAGAGCAAAAGAGTTACATATAGAACATTTTTATCAAGGTATTCACAAGAAAAGAGAAGTTCTTGAAGAGTTATTGGAAAAGCTTGATCTTACTATGGAAAATGTAGCAGCAATTGGTGATGATTTGAATGATATGAGAATGCTAAAGGCTGCAGAAATTTCTTTTGTACCTCGTGATGCATCAGCATATGTAGATAAAATTGCAGATGTTATACTTACAAAAAAAGGTGGTGAAGGTGCTGTTCGTGAAATGATAGAGTATCTTATAAAAAAAGAACAACTTGAAGATAAGTACTTGGAATTATGGGCTTAAAATTAGAGTTAATTCTTGTTGTACTTGTAGTCATAATATTGTCTGTGGCGACTACTGTAAATATAAAGAATGAAAAAATGATTCTGAATGCAGCAACAAAAGAGCTTGAATTTACAAATACGACTTTTACTGAAGTAGATACAAATAATACAGTTGGTATTGCCTATGGAACATACGGTGTACGAGATAACGGTGTCTTGACAATGAAAAACTTTAGATACTACAGTGACAGTATAAAATTACTTAGATCTAAAACAGCTACATATATAGGAGATAAAATTTACTTAGATGTAAATGTTATTTTAAATAAAGAGTTGGGGTCAGATTATTATACGGAACATGCTATATATGACAAAAAAGAGGAAATACTTGATATAACGGCACCATATAAAGCATATATGGGTCAAAATATTATGTATGGAGATACATTACGCTATTGGGCTAAGAGTAAAAAAGCTTTTTCTACTAATGTAGATGCCATACTTTATACTAAAGAAAAATGATATAATTATGAATTATTTAAAGGTTAAAAATTGAATTTTTTAAAAATATTACTATTAATTTTACTGACAAACTTTTTGCTTGCAGGTAAGATTAATGTTACATCTACATCTATGACTGCGGAAGATTTAAAAAAAGAGATACATTTTATTGATGATGCCAAAGTTACACAAGATAAAAACTGGATTCATGGAGATTTGATTATTGTTTACTTTGATGAAAACAATGAGACTAAAAAGTATGAAGCCATTGGAAAAGTTACATTTGAATATGATCAAAACTCAAGTTTTTATAAAGGCTCAGCAGATAAAATTACTTATTATCCAGTAGAAGCAAAATATATATTGACAGGAAAAGCAATTGTTGATGACCTAATCAATAAACGACATGTTGCAGGTAATGAAATAGTTTTAGATACTGTAACTGGAAATGCAGACGTAAAAGGTAGTAAGAAAAAACCTGTTAAATTTATATTTAATTCTAAGGATAAAAAGTGAGTACACCACGTATAGTAGAAGCTGAATTTATAAAATCAGCACAAAGTATTGCAGACTCTTTGCCAGAAGATATGAGTGAAGTAGTTTTTCTTGGAAGATCAAATGTTGGAAAGAGTTCTACTCTGAACTCTTTAACGCAAAGAAAAAATTTAGCTAAGAGTTCAGCAACACCAGGTAAAACACAACTTATAAACTTTTTTGAAACACGTTATCTTTACAATGAAAACTCTTATCCTGTACGTTTTGTTGATTTACCAGGTTTTGGTTATGCAAAAGTATCTAAATCTTTAAAAGAGATATGGCAAAAGAATTTAGTTGAGTTTATAAAACATCGTGTCTCAATTAGATTGTTTATTCATCTTCGTGATGCACGACATCCTCATGCAAAAATAGATGATGATGTTGAAAATTATATTTCAGAATTTATACGTCCTGACCAAAAATATTTAACAGTATTTACAAAAACAGATAAGTTGAATCAAAAAGAGAAAGCTAAATTAAAAAAAGAGTTCCCTGGTTCAATAACGGTATCAAATTTAAAGAAAAATGGACACGATAGAGTTCATTATGAAATATTGAAAACAATTTTTGCAATTGATGAGATAGATATGAAAAATGAGGGTAAAGTGTGATAGAACTTGTTAAAGCAAAGTTGAATGATATTCCAGAAATGCAAGCACTGGTAGTTGACGAAGTTAAAGATGGTATTATTTTAAATCGTTCAGAAGATGAAGTTGCAACAAACATCCGTTCGTATGTTATAGCAAAAAGTGAAGGTAAAATTGTAGGCTATACTGCGCTGCATATACACTCAAAAAGATTAGCTGAAATCAGATCTCTTATAGTAGATAAAAATTTCCGTGGCCAAAAAATAGGTCAAAAAATGGTTGAGTTTACACTAAAAGAAGCAAAAGAGATATATGTAGAAGAAGATGTCTTGGTACTTACTTATTTACCTGAATTTTTTACTAAACTTGGTTTTAAAGAGATAGACAAAGAACTCATCCCCGAACATAAAATTTGGGCTGACTGTATTAAGTGTATTCATTTCCCTGTTTGTAATGAAGTTGCTTTGGTATATAAATTATGCTAACAAATAGAGACAATAAAAATGTTATTTGATTTTTTAAAGTTTACAATTTTATGGGCTATGCTTATAGCATTTGTTATTTTTTATCCAATGCTTATATCTATATATGTTTTCCTTCCTCTTCTTATAGGTGTTATGGGCTATCTTCTAATGAGGGGTATAGAGTTAAATAGAATGTCATATATAGTTATTGCAATAGTATATTTTATGAATTTAGAATCTAATTTAACTCTACCTTTCTTTTTGACAATTATAGCGACGTTATTGGTATATGTACTATTTTATAGAAAATTATTGAAAATTAAAAAATGCAGAATATGTAGATTGATTTTATCTGTTATATTGATTGATTTCGTATATTTAGGTATTTTGTTGTCATATGATTTTATATTTCAGACAAGTAGTATAGTTTTAGATAACATTCTTCTTTATTCATTGATTATAGATATTTTAGTGGTGGTATTAGTATGAGATATAAAATTTCCATATTTATTTTCTTTGCAATATGGGCAATAATGATTGCAAGACTTTACCATGTTAGTGTAAAGTCTAATTTTTATTATGAGAAATTAGCTAAAGATAATGTTGAGAAAAAAGAGTATTTGAAGCCTGTACGTGGCGAAATTACGGATGCAAATGGTAATTTACTTGCTATGAATCAGATTGGATTTTCTATATCTATTGTTCCCCATTTAAAATACACTCCAAGCAAAGACGGTAATGAAACAAAATTAGAACGTATAGTAGATGCTTTAGTTGAGACATTCCCAGATCTAAATAGAACTATAATGCTAAAAGTATATAAAAAAGAGAGTTCAGCATACAATCATAAATATATACAGGTAGTTAACTTTATACCTTACCCAGATATGATGGTTGTCTATCCTAAGCTAAGTATTCATGATGAAATTAAAATTGAAGCTGAGACAAAACGTTACTATCCGTATGGTAAATATGCAGCTCATATAGTTGGATATACAGGTAGATCCAACAACAAAGAGAATGCCAAAGATGATGTAGTAGATAAAGTTGGAAAAGTTGGTAAGAGTGGATTAGAAAGGTATTACAATAAAGTTTTAGAAGGTGACTTAGGGTACATTTTAAATAAAGTAACTGCAACAAATAAAGCAGTAGATGAGCTTGAAAAAGTTCTTCCAAAAGATAACCAAAATCTAACATTGAATATTGATATGGAACTTCAACAGATGATTCATGACAAATTTGGACATGAGAAAACAGGTGTAGCCGTTGTTATGCGTACAAATGGTGAAGTTTTAGCCGCTGTATCCTATCCTGCCTATGATCCAAATTTATTTGTAGGTGGTATTAGTACAAAGAATTGGCGTGCATTACAAGAAGATTTAAATCATCCTTTTACAAATAAATTTATTCATGGAACATACCCTCCTGGTTCAGCTATTAAAATGGGAATGGCATTGGCTTTTGAAAAAGCAAAACCTGGAATTTTAGGACAAAAAGAACACTGTAGCGGATATATAACAATAGGAAAGAGTTCTCATAAATTTAGATGTTGGAAAAAACATGGACATGGGACTATTACATTACGTAATGCCATTATGAGAAGTTGTGATGTTTATTTTTATAAGAAGAGTTTAAAAGTAGGTATTAATGCTATGTCAAAATATTTACATGATTTTGGTCTTGGTGTAAAAACAGGTGTCGATATGCCTCGTGAATATGCAGGTGTAGTTCCGGATAAAAAATGGAAAAGAAAACGATTTAATAAACCGTGGTATTTGGGTGAAACAGTCATATCGTCTATTGGGCAAGGGTACAATCTTGTTACTCCACTTCAAGTTGCTAGATATACTGCTCTATTGGCAACAGGAAACCTTGTTACTCCACAAATTGCAAAAGTTGTCAATAAAGAGATAGTAAAACATGTTATTAAACCAATTAAATTTGATGAGTATATATATGATGTTAGAAAAGGTATGTATGATGTTTGTAATGTTCCTGGTGGTACAGGATACAGAGCTTTACATGATCTTCCAATTATTGTAGCAGGTAAAACTGGTACATCACAAGTAACATCAATTCCTCAATCAACGGTAAATCGTCTTAAAGAGCATGAGTTAGAGTACTTTCATAGATCACATGCATGGATAACAACATATGCACCATATAAAGACCCTCAGTTCGTAGTAACAGTTCTTGTTGAGCATGGTGGACATGGTGGTAGTACATCAGCTCCTATAGCAGCAGATATATACAAGTGGTTATACGAAAAAGGTTATTTCGCTAAAAAAGCAGAAGGTACAACTGTAAATACGGATATAGGTTTAGATAAACATAGTACAAGTACTGCTATGATCAACGAAGATGAAGACATTGTAAAAAGAGATGAACCAGTTAAAGATAAGAGTGAAAAGAAGAAAAAAGTAAAACGTTCTATTACTGACCTGTTTTAAATCAGGTCAGCAGATTAAATTTGCTGAATTGTATTGTTTAGAAATAGACCCAATATAATAATGAGAGAGATTCCTGCAGACTTTGTATAAAGTTTGTTTGCGGTAAGAAATACAAGTAAAAGAGTAGCAACAATCATAGTTGATATGTCAAACATATATGCAGAAGCATTAATTGGCATAGGATTAACCATAGCAGCAGCACCCAATACAACAGTTGTATTTGCCATATTTGAACCAATAATATTTCCAATAGCCATATCTACTTTACCTTTCATCGCCGCAGAAACACTAACTACCAACTCTGGAAGTGATGTTCCTAGAGAGATCATTATAATCCCTATGATCCATTCTGATATACCAAAATCTCTAGCTATTTCAGAAGCACTTTCAACAGTAAAGTGTGCACCTACAATGACAAGTATAAAACCTAAAAATAGGTATGGAACAACTTTAAACCATGAAAAATCAGACTCTTGAATATCATCCAAATCTTCAATATGTGGTAAACTTTTTGCATCTTGAAGTAAAAAAATCAGATAAGCACCCATTAATAAAAGTAGAAGAGTTGCATCAAATCTAGATATGACTCCATCCATAATCATAAGTATAAAAATAAGAACAGGTACAAGTGCCCAAGTACTATCTTTTGCAAAGAAATCACGAGAGGGATTAATACTCTTAGCAATAAGAAATACAGCAGATAATACAAGTGTAATATTTAATATATTACTACCTATGACATTGGCAATAGCAATATCTGGCTTATTGTTGTAGCTAGCAGCTATAGATGCAGCCATTTCAGGCAGAGATGTACCAAGTGCAATAAGTGTCGCACCTATAATAAACTCTGGTATGTTAAACTTTAAAGCAATATGTTCACTCTGCTCAATAATTAAATCTGCTCCCCATATAAGAACACCCATTGCAATTACAAATATTACAAAATCCAAATTAAAACTCCTCAGTTCTTACTATAAGGCTTTTAGGTAAATTAAAAGCTTCTATAGTCTCTTTCTCTTTTTCTCTCATTTTACCACTATCTACTTCATGATCATAGCCTAAAAGGTGTAAAAGACCATGTATAAACAGTAAAGATAACTCATCATTCTTGCTATGGTTAAACTCTTCTGCTTTTTCTTTTACAAAATCTTCAGATATGACAATAGATCCAAGAGGCATAGTACTTGACACATCATCTGACATAAAACTTTCAATAGGAAAACTTAGTACATCAGTAGGGCTATCTTTCTCTCTATGATCAAGATTTAACTTTTGTATATGTTCGTTAGATGTAATAATAAGTTCAATTACTCTATTGGTCAGTGACTTGGCTATATTGTCTAAGCCGTATATATCTATATCAAGCTTTGTTTGGTTGTCTAAATCTATTAAGTTCATTCGCAAAGTTTACCCAAATCTTGGTAAAATAATAGAACCCCTTTGGGCATCACTAGCTTTAAACTATACTTCGTTACTCTTTTTCGACTTAGCATGGCTAGGTCTGTAAAGAGTGCCTTGCCTAGTATAAAGCTAGAGATGTTCTGAACGACTAGGTTATCCATAGGGTTCTGTCGTAAATTATAGGTTAGGAAGATTATTAAAATGAATAAAATAGCTGTATGTATTATATCGGGTGGTATGGATAGTGCTTTGTCTGCAAAAATAGCACAAAATGAGGGGTATGAAATTATTGCTTTACATTTCAACTATGGACAAAGAACTCAAGATAAAGAGTTAGAGTGCTTTCGTAAAATTGCCAAAGATGTAAAAGCAAGTGAAGTATATGAAATAGATTTACCATTTTTTGAACAAATTGGAGCTTCTGCACTTACAGATAAAAATATAGATGTACCAACAGGAGGTATAGAAGAGGGTGTACCTGTAACTTATGTACCATTTAGAAATGGTATTTTCCTCTCTATTGCAGCTTCTGTAGCTGAAAAACATGCAGCAGAAGCACTTTTTATAGGTGTCGTAGAAGAAGATGGTTCTGGTTATCCTGACTGTACAGACTCTTACATAAAAAAGATGCAAGATGCAATAAATAATGGTACCAAGAAAGAGACAAATATTGAAATAAAAATGCCATTGGTTGCTATGCATAAAGGTCAAATTGTAGAAAAAGCTTTAGAGTTGAATGTTCCATTGCAAAATACATGGAGTTGTTATAAGTCTGAAGATAAAGCTTGTGGTGTATGTGACTCTTGTAGATTGAGATTGCGTGGTTTTTCTAGAGCAGGCAGAAAAGATCTTATTGATTATCAATAAGATCTTTGGTTTAGATTATGAACGTTTTTGAAATCCATTAGCTATAAAGTTATACTCATATGTGTGACCAGGGTATCTTGATACACCTTCTGTTACAAACTGAGTTCTTGTGATCTGTCTATCCCATAAACGGTACATTAAGAGTTGGAACCACTCTTTATCAGCTGGTTTAATTGTCATTTTATTGTAGTTAGGATCATTTCTTGTACTTAGAGCAACTTCTGTCATAACAGGTTTAAATTTAGCCATTTTAGCATCTGTAGGTGCTTGGTATACTTGTTGTGGTGCAACTGAACTAGTATTTGTACAAGCTGTAAAGCTAAGTGCTGCAATAAGTGCAATAAATATTCTTTTTTTCATCGTGTGGTCCTTTAGTGTTGATTAAATTGCATAATTATATCTTTATAGTATAAATTTAAGAATAAATAAACTTACCTTTTGAACGATCTTTCTTAATTGTATCAAAAGTACCAAAAACACCATTCATAACTATGAAAATACCATTAGTTTCGAGTCTTTGTATATAACCTATTGCAGATGCAAGATTTGCTGTTGCTTCTATGGGGTCAACTGCAAATGGAACCATTGCACCTGTTAAAACTATGCATCTCTCTTCATCTGCATCGGCAAGATATTGAGCAGTTACATCCATAGTATCTGTTCCGTGAATTACAATAATATTTTCATACTCAGACTGGTTTATCATTGCTAAAAGTTCAAGACGATCTTGTGAGTTCATCTCTAAACTATCTTTTCCTATAATATTTAAAACTTCAAAATCGCAAAGCCATTTTTCTGCTATGTTGTATAGGGCATCAGACTTTTTGTCTACTTCCAATAAACCTTTTTTAGGATTGTACTTTTTGTTAAATGTCCCGCCGGTGCTTATGATTAATAATTTTTTATTTTTTGA